>Ga0207416_1000268_pt1 | contig 94789 bp, 92 predicted proteins | sample PaiPotPPM11metaG_FD_184107 | JGI IMG/M metagenome (GOLD analysis project Ga0207416, IMG submission 184107) | Iron sulfur acid spring bacterial and archeal communities from Banff, Canada, to study Microbial Dark Matter (Phase II) - Paint Pots PPM... ... | reverse complement strand
ACGCGGCGTCGCTGGGTCAGGCTTGCGCCCATTGCCCAAGATTCCCAACTGCTGCCTCCCGTAGGAGTCTGGACCGTGTCTCAGTTCCAGTGTGGCTGACCACCCTCTCAGGCCAGCTACCCGTCATAGCCTTGGTAGGCCGTTACCCCACCAACAAGCTGATAGGCCGCGGGACCCTCCTCCGGCGATCTTGCGATCCTTTCCTCACCAGGCCATGCGACCCAGCGAGCGAATCCGGTATTAGCCCCGGTTTCCCGAGGTTGTCCCCGTCCGGAAGGGCAGGTTTCCCACGTGTTACTCACCCGTTCGCCGCTAGAATTCACCCTCTCTTGCGAGAGGATGAATCCACGCTCGACTTGCATGTTTGAGGCACGCCGCCAGCGTTCGTCCTGAGCCAGGATCAAACTCTCCATCGGAATTGTGGGCCCCGAGAGATTGCTCTCCCGGGTCCGCATTCTTCTGGACTGTCGCGTTCCCCTTACCACTATGCAGTTTTCAAGGTTCGTAAGAATCGTCGCGGCCGGATGACCGTGTGAGCGGCCGCCCGACCACGACAGTTATTTATACCAGCCGATGCAACACACTGTCAAGAACAGCACGAATCAATGTCGCGACGCCTTTCAGCGCCACGAACTCGACCGTTGCTTCGATGCGAGAGGGCGGTGATCGAGACGTTGCGTTGTTAAGGTGCTGCAGGCTGGTGCAATAGTTAATTTACGCCTGTCCGCGTTGATTGTCAAGCGAATCGCTTGCAAACGGGCGGTGAATGGGTTTGGAGTCGACAATGGCGCGGCGCCGGGATGACTACCCCGGCGCCGCGGTTGAAAATGACGCTGCCGTTCGGTTATCGACCGCGGCCCGAGCCCCCGCCGTGGCCGCCGTCGTTGTCCACTCTGCCCGCGCTGTCAGATCCAGATGCGCCGACCCTGCCGCTGTCGGACGTTGCGCCACCGCCGTGCCCCGCCGCAATCCCGCCGTTCGCAGTTCCGGCCCCGGCGGCGTGGCCGGCGGACGTCGCGTTACCCCGCCCGCCTGCCGTTGACGAGGCGGAGCCCTTCGTCACGGTGGACGATGTCGTGCCCGTGGCGTTGGGCGTCGTCGTCGCCGGCGCGGCCGTCGTGCTCCGCCCGTTCGGATGCGCGCTTCCGCGGGCGGCGGCCGAGACAAGACTGCCTGTGGTCATCCCGGCAGCCGTCAACGCCGTCCGGTTCGCGCCCGCCCAGTGGGCGACCGCCGACACAAAGGCGCCGTGGTTTGTGATCGAGAGCGTCCCGGCCAACGTGGTGCTGTTCACGGTCGTCGTACAACCGGCCTGGCAGGCCGCAAACCCGGGCATCGACGTGACGGTAGTCCGCCCGGTCAACGGGTTGAACGCCCCGGTGGCGAATGTCTGGCCGGCGACGGTCATGGTCCAATTGTCGCCGGACCAGGACAGCGGCCCCGTGACTCCGCCAAGTGTCATCGTCCCGGGCGGCGTCCCCGAACCGAATTGGAGCGACAACTCAGATGCGTGCGCAGTACGCGTCGATACGGCGGCGCCCAGCACCGCCAGCGCAACGACTAGAAGCGCGGCGAGAGCCAACCGGTTCATGACGCGCATCACCTCCTGAGCGTGCGTTTCTCGAATGTCGGTTTCGCTGACTAAACAGTCACCAACAGAGTCACTCACCTCAATTGTACCCAAAGCACACATGAGGCAAGCCATCCGAACGCATGCCTCTACCTGGTAGCGTCACCGCGCGCCAAGGATCGGCCGCGCCCCGCTCGAAAACACGCCCGCATGGAACCGGCTGTACGAATCGTCGCCGGCGTGGCCCTTAGCGCCGGTGTCGCGGCCATCGCATCGTGGCGCGCCGCGCTTACCCGCTCCGGGGCCTGGGCCGCCGCCGTCACCGGAACGATCCTGGTCCTCGCCGGATGGCGGTGGCTCGCGCTCGTCGGCGTGTTCTTCATCACCTCGTCCGTCCTGACGCGACTCGAGGCCCCGGCCGGCGCGACCCGTCGGTCCGGTGATCGTGGGGGCCGCCGCTGGCGGCAGGTCGCGGCAAACGGCGGGATCGCGGCGGCGGCCGCGGCGGTGTATGCCATCACGGGGTGGCCCCAGGGCTTCGCCGTCGCCGCCGGCGCCGTCGCCGCCGCCACAGCCGATACGTGGGCCACGGAACTCGGCCGCTGGAGTCAAACGCCGCCGCGGTTGATTACCACCGGCAGGCCGGTGACGCCCGGAACCTCGGGCGGCGTTACCCTGATCGGCACGCTGGCTTCGTTGACCGGCGCGACATTCATTGCTTCGACCGCGATTATTCTCAGCGGGGTAACGCCGGCCGCCGGCGCCGGCATGAGCGGCCGATTGCTGTGGGGTGTGTCGATCGCGCTCGCGGGTGTCACGGGTTCCATGCTGGACAGCGTACTCGGCGCGACGGTCGAAGGACGCTGGAGTTGGCTTGACAACGACGCCGTCAATATCACCGCCACGGCCTGGGCCGCGGCGGTGATGCTCTTGGTCCCGATCAGTTAGTCCCTACGATGCCGCCCCGGGGCTGATCAGCAGCAGGCCCGCTCTCCTTCGAGCGCCTCGCGGCCCTCGCGTACGATGAAATACACAATGCCGAGCGCGGCAACCGGGTCCGCCCACCACCATCCAAACGCCGCTCGAAGCACGAGGCCCGCGAGCAGCATCGCCGCCATGTACGCGCAGACCACCCCCTCCGCCGCGTCCCCCCGGAGCGCGGCGCTGCCAAGCGCGGACGCAATCCTCCGCTTGGCCCGCACGAGCGCCGGCATCACGACCAGCGCCGCGACGGCGAGGACGATCCCCGCCGGCGACGCGTCCGGCGCCGCCCGCGTCAGCAACACGTACGCGGACTGAACAACGACGTAGGCCGCCAGCGCGAAGAGGCTCCAGCCGACCACGCGCGACGCGCGCCGCTCGGCATATTCGACCTGCTCGGCCGTCATCGCGGGGCCCCGGTTTTCCACCCGAAGCCTCACCAGCACCACCGTCGCGGAGACGAGTTCGATGACGCTGTCCAGGCCGAACGCGATCAGCGCGACGCTTCGCGCCGCGAGGCCCGCCCAGATGCCGACGGCCGCCTCGAGAATCATCCAGCCGATCGTCAGCCACTCGACGCGTATTCCCGCCCGAATACTGGCAGCTCGGTCGCTCAGCGAGGCCACAGCGACGACACCCCTCTCCGCACCATGTCCTGCATGCGGGCATATTCTATGGATCGAGCTCCCGGTACATATACACGGTCGCGTCGAGAGTTCCCGCCGCGCTCAACGCGTAGCGCGGGATGACGCCGCCGCGCGCGTAACCCAGCGCGGCGTACAGCTGCTCCGCGGAATCGCCGGGTCTCGTATCGAGCACGATGAGGCGCCGGCCGGCCCGGCGTGCCGCGTCTTCGAGCGCGCGCATCAGCGCGCGGCCGATGCCGCGGCGGCGGGCGGCGCGATGCACCATGAGTTTCATCACCTCGGCACGGTGCCCGGCGTTCGGCATCGCCGCAAGGTCGAGCTGCACGGAGCCGAGGACCGCGCCCTCCTCCACGGCGGCAAGCAGAATCCGGTTGCCGCCGCCGATCGCGGCCCGCACGCCGGCCCAGTACCGTCGCGCCGCGTCGTCGTCGAGCGGCGGCACGAAGCCGACCGACGCGCCGCTGTCCACGGCGTCTTGAAGAAGCGTCACAAACGACGCGGCGTGCTCGTCGAGCTGCTCCGGGGCCACGGTGCGGATCTCGTACATCATCACACCTCGGCGAATGGCGGGTGCGCGATCGGGCCGGCACGGAGCCGGCCGAAAATTAAGAGGCCGACCCCTCTCGGAATCGGCTCCTGACATGCCCCTGGACTGTCATGCCTGGTCAGCAATGCCGTATGCATTGTACCACCCATCGGGGTGTTGTCAAACTTACGAAGTGCCTCAAAATTATCGACACCGAAGAGCGAACCGTTGCCTCAAAATGCCGGTCACCGGCGTCCAGGAGGCAACGTGGGTCCTCTCAGTGTGCGCGAATACGCCGCATCCCTTCGTCCTCGCTATCGCCTATCGTCACGCCGTGACAAGACTCGGCTCTTGGATGAGTTCTGCCGGGTCACCAAACGGGATCGCAAGGTGGCGATCAGGCTACTCCGGCATCCGCCCAAACGCGCGCGCCGTCGGGTCGGTCGCCCCCGAAAGTATCTGAGCACCTTGCGGCCCCGGTTGGAGCAGATGTGGGAAGCCAGCGACTATCTCTGCTCCAAGCGATTGGCGCCCTTTCTCCCGGAGCTCATCGAGACCCTGGAGCGGCACGACGAGGTGACGCTCTCGGCTCAGCAGCGCACTGCCCTCCTGCGGATCAGTCCCGCCACCATCGATCGGCTCTTGAGCCCCGTGCGCCGACAGTACCGGCGCCACGGTATCGCGACGACCAGTCCGAGCCTCGCCGCCCTGCGAGCCCACGTCCCGCTGCGCACCTTCGGGGAGTGGAGCAATGTCCCCCCCGGCCAGCTGCAGGCCGATTTGCTGGCGCATTGCGGGGAAAGCGGCCACGACTTCTTCCTCACCTCGCTCCTCGCCATCGACGTCGCCACCGGCTGGACTGAGCTGCAGGCCGTGTGGGGCAAGGGCCACCACCGCGTCGGCGCCGCCATGCATGCCGTCCGGCAAGCTCTCCCGATGCCGTTGCTCAGCCTGCATACCGACAACGGCAGTGAGTTTCTTAACCACATCCTCGTGCCGTGGTGTCGCGACAAGGGCATTGCCTTCACGCGCGGCCGGCCTTATCGCAAGAACGACCAAGCCTATGTCGAGCAGCGCAACGGCGCCGTGCTCCGCCGGTACATCGGCTACGATCGCTATAACACCCGCCCGGCGTTCGCCGCGTTGAAGGCGGTGCACGAGCTGCTGCGGCTCTACGTGAACTTCTTTCAGCCCATCCGCAAATTGGTCTCCAAAGAACGCCACGGTGCCCGGGTGGTCAAGCGGTACGATCGTGCGCAGACGCCCTACCGCCGGCTGTTGGCCAGCGGCGTCCTCACCCCAGAGCGCAGCGCCGCCCTCACCGCCCAGTACCAGCGGCTCAATCCACTCCGGTTGCGCGCGGATCTTCAAACCCGCCTCGACGCCCTCTGGAAACTCGCAGACGGCAGGAGGGTCGATACATGAGCCTCGTGAGAGGGAGACGGCGACGCAGCCACGCGCGGCGGCCGCGGGCAGGACAAAGACAAGCGCATCAAGGACGGATGCTGGGTGACCACCATTATGAGGCATCACCCCCTACTTCGGTGACCAGGAATTCTGAGGCAACACGACTTAGCGGGCGTCGCCGGGAAACGGCCGCAGATCCGGCTCGACCCACCGCTCGCGCGCCGCGTCATTCCACAGGCGGGCCGGAGAGTAGTGTTTGAGCGGCAATTTCTTGTCGAGGAGATGCGGCCGCGCGGCCAGCAGGTCGTCGAAACCGGCGGCGTCCGGCGTTTCCGCCATCGCGAGCGCCACGATCCGAACCCAGGCACAACTCAAGGTTTCGTGGTATTTCCTGCCGGCCCCGCAGTACTCCGCGTATCGCCGGATGCCTCGTCCGACGCGTGCCTCGGCGGTGTCCGGGTCAGACTGACGGAGGTACACCCGTGCCAGCCGGAGGTGCTCGCGGTGGCGAAATGCCGCATTCGGAATCTCGCAGCGCTCGAAGGATAGGCGGAATTCTTCGTCGGCCTGGGTGATGCGATTGTCCATGCGCGCCACCTCCACGGGCGTCTTTTTGCGCACAAAATATTAGCGCCGACCCCCTGCGGAGTCGGCACTTAGCATTGCCCCTATGGACTTGCCTGGTCGGCTTTGCTTTCCTCACTATAGCACAGATTTGCGTAAAGTCAACCCCGGGGGCTGCCGGACCGCCCCTCGGCCGGCGTCGCGAGAATCCAGCGCACGGCATCGGCCAAATCCGTCGCGACATGATCGGCCGCGGCGCGACCGGCCGGAGGCGCACCGCTCTCTTGCGCCGCCCGCAGCAGCACGGTACGGCACCCCGCCCGCCGGCCGGCCTCCACGTCCGAGGCCGCATCCCCCACCATGACCGACGCCGCGAGATCGATCCCGAGATCCGCCGCCGCCCGCAGCAGCAGCCCCGCCTCCGGTTTGCGGCAGTCGCACACGACACGAAACGCCGCCACCGCGCCCTCGGGATGATGCGGGCAGTAATAGACCGCGTCGACCGCCGCCCCACGCGATCGCAGCTGTGCCTCGAGGGCCCGGTGAATCTCCCGGAGGCCCTCCTCCGTAACGAGGCCGCGGGCCACCACCGATTGGTTGGTCACGACGACGGCGGCCCATCCGGCATCGCGCAGCCGGCGCAGCGATTCCGGGACGCCGGGGAGGATCTCGATCTGCGACGCCGAGGCCAGGTGATGGACGTCTATGATCAGGACGCCGTCCCGATCGACGAACACGGCGCGGCGGCCGCTCACATCGCCCCCGGCGCCGGTTCGTCCGTGCGGCGGCGCGCCCCGGTTTCCGCCGCCCCGAGCGCGCGCTCCGCTTCGGCCAGCCGTTCCGGCGTGCCGCAGTCGTAGAACGCCTCAATATCAAACGCGCGAACCCGCTCACCGGCATCGATCATGTGCTGCACGACGTCGGTCAGCCAGACTTCACCGTCGCGGCCGGCGGCCTCGTGCTCCATCGCATCGAGGGCCTCGCGGAGACGGCCGCCCTCGGGAAAGACAAAGGTGCCGGCGACGGCGTCGTGGCTCGGCGGAACCGCCGGCTTCTCCCACAACCGGCGGACCCATCCCTCGGCGTCCGACTCGACCACGCCGTAACCGCGGCCGTCGTCCACGCGGGCCACCGCGATCGACGCGACCCCGGCGCGGCACGCCGGCGCGAGATCGCCGCGCACGATCGTGTCGCCAAACGCGACGAGCAGCGGACCGTCGAGGTACGCGCGTGCCGCCCGCACGGCGTCGCCGTTGCCGCCGAGCGGTGATTGTACGAGGACACGCGCCCTCGGGCCGGGACGGGTCTCGAGATAGACCGCGATCTGCTCTCCCAGATGGCCCACCACGACAACGATGTCGTGAATGCCGATGCGGGCGAGCGGATCGAGGACGTGCGCCAGGATGGGGCGCCCGGCGACGTGCAGCAGCGGCTTCGGGCGGGTCAGCGTCAACGGCTCGAGCCGCCGGCCGCGGCCGGCGGCGAGCACGATCGCCCTCACGTCAATGCCTGAAGTGGCGGATTCCCGTCGTCACCATCGCGATGCCGGCCGCTTCCGCCGCGGCGACGACCTCCGGATCGCGCTTCGACCCGCCGGGCTGAATGACGGCGGTGATCCCCGCCGCCGCCCCGGCCTCGACGCCGTCGGCAAACGGAAAGAACGCCTCCGATGCCATGCAGGCGCCGCGCGCGCGGTCGCCCGCCACGCGGCCGGCGATGCGGACGGATTCGACACGGTTGGGCTGGCCCGCGCCGACGCCGACCACCTGCTGGTCGCGCGCGAAGACGATGGCGTTCGACCGCACATGACGGCACACCGTCCACGCGAATCGTAAGTCGGCCCACTCGCGGGCTGTCGGCGCGCGGGAGGTGACGACCTGCAGATTCGTTTCGACGAGATCGAGGATGTCGCGGTCCTGGACGAGGAGTCCGCCGCGGACGCGCCGCCAGTCGACGCCCGCCGAGGGGCCGGCGGGGCCGAGCGGTCCGGTCTCGAGCAGGCGCACGGCCTTCTTCCGGGCCAGTGCCGCGACCGCGTCCTCGTCGAACGCCGGCGCGATCACGGCCTCGAGAAACGTTTCGCCGATCGCGTCCGCGGCCGCGCGATCGATCGGGCGGTTGAGGGCGACGATGCCGCCGAACGCCGACACGGGGTCGCCATCCCGCGCGCGGAGGTACGCGTCCCGCACCGTCCGGGCGATCGCCACGCCGCACGGGATCCCGTGCTTCACGACGACCGCCGCGGTCTCGTCGAACTCGCGGACCAGTTCGAGCGCCGCGTCGAGGTCGTAGATATTGTTGTAGGAGAGTTCCTTGCCGGCGATCTGACGCGCCGTGGCCACGCTGGGCGGCGTGCCGGCGGCCCGGCCGGCGTCCCCGTCGCGGTAGAAGGCGCCGCGTTGATGCGGATTTTCGCCATACCGCAGATCCTGGGCTTTCTCGAACGACAGGCGAAGGCGCGCCGGAAAGGGCCTGGGCCCATCGGCCGCGGGCGCCCCTCCGCCGGCATTGCCGAGCCAGCCGCCGATTGTCCGGTCGTAAGCGGTCGTCCGCTCGAACGCTTCCCGTGCCAGCCGCCGCCGCGTCTCGAGCACCACCGTGTGCGTCCGCCGGATTTCGTCCAGCACCGCGCCGTACTGCGCCGGGTCGCTCAGCACGACGACGTCGCGAAAATTCTTCGCGGCCGCACGTAAAAGTGTGACGCCGCCGATGTCGATCTCCTCGACCAGCGTGCGTTCGTCCGACCCGCGCGCCAGGGCGGCCTCGAACGGATACAGCGTCACGGCGACGAGGTCGATCGGGCGGATCCCGTGGCGGGCGAGTTCCGCGGTGTGCCTCTCGTCGGCCCGGACGGCCAGCAGCGCGCCGTGCACCGCCGGGTGAAGCGTCTTGACCCGGCCGCCCAGGATCTCCGGAAATCCCGTCACGGCATCGAGCGCGGTCACCGGGACGCCGGCCTCCCGCAGCGCGGCCGCGGTGCCGCCGGTCGAGATGATCTCGCAGCCGGTCTCGACCAACCCGCGCGCCAGCTCGACGATGCCGGTTTTGTCGGCGGTGCTGAGCAGCGCGCGCTTCACCGTCATGGCTTCGTGCGGAGACGGACTCGGGCGTCCGGTCCGCCGCTGCCGGGGGGTGCCGCGGCCCCGGCCGGCCCGCCCTCTTTAGTAGAAAGAACGCGTACGCGGTTCCCCTCCACGCGCAGCCGCCGCTCGGCGAACAGCCGCACGGCGAGCGGATAGGCCCGCAACTCCTCCCGCCGGACGCGCGCCGACAGCGTCGCGGGCGTGTCGCCGTCCTCGACGGGAACAGACGTTTGCACGACGATCGGCCCGGCGTCCGCGTCGCGCGTCACGAAGTGCACGGTGCAGCCGCTGAGGCGCGCGCCCGAGGCCAGCACAGCCTCATGCACGCGGTCGCCGTACATGCCCTTGCCGCCGAACGCCGGCAGCAGCGCAGGATGGATGTTCATGATCCGGCCGGCAAACGCGTCGACGAACCCGGGCGTGAGGATTCGCAGGAAACCCGCGAGGCAGACAAGCCCGACCTTGGCGTCCTCGAGCGTCGTCCGCAGCACCGCCTCGAACGCCGCACGGTCCGCGAAGTCGCGGTGGTCGAGGGTGACCGCCGGGATCCCGGCCGCGCGCGCCCGCTCGAGCGCGAACGCCCCGGGGACGTTGCTGACCACGACGGCGATTTCCGCCGTCACCTCACCGGAGCGGCAGGCATCAATGAGCGCCTGCAGCACCGTCCCCGTGCCGGAGACGAGCACCCCGACGCGAAGCGCGGCCCGGCCCTCAGGCACGGATCTCCACCCCCCGCGATCCGGCGACGATCTCGCCGACCACCCAGGCCCGCTCCCCGGCGCTGTCCAAGAGCCGCACTGCAGCCGCCGCGGACCCGCGCGGCACGACCAGCAGCAGTCCGAGTCCCATGTTGAACGTCCGAAACATCTCCTCGTCGGCGACCCGTCCGCGCCGCTGGATCACGGTGAAAATCGGCGGCACCGGCCAGCGGCTGCGCAGCAGGATGGCGTGACAGCCGTCCGGCAGCACGCGGACGAGATTGCCGGGCAGCCCGCCGCCCGTGGTGTGGGCGATCCCGTGCAGCGCGACGCGCCGGCGCAGCGCCAGCACGGGCCGTGCGTACGGCCGGTGCGGACGGAGCAGCGCCTCCTCGACCGTCTCGCCGAGGCCCGGGATCTTGCGCGCGAGCGCGCGGCGCACCGCCTCCCGCGGGCCGCGCGGCAGCAGCACCGCGCGCGCCAGCGTGTACCCGTTGGTGTGCAGGCCGTCGCTCGCCAGACCGACGACCGCGTCCCCCGGCCGGATCTTCGCGCCGGTGATGACCTCGTCGCGCTCGACCGCGCCCACCGTGCAGCCGACAATGTCCAGCTCGCCGCGGGCGTAGACCCCCGGCATCTCCGCGGTCTCGCCGCCGAGGAGCGTGATGCCCTGCGCCGCGCAGGCCTCGGCGATGCCTTCGATGGTTTCGGAGACGACCGCGGGATCAAGGCTGGACGACGCGACGTAGTCGAGCATGAACAGCGGCGCGGCGCCCTGGCACAGCACGTCGTTCGCGCCGTGGGCCACGATGTCGGCGCCCGCCCTCCGCGCGCGGCCGGCCCACAGCGCCACGCGCGTCTTCGTGCCCACGCCGTCGATCGAACTGACGATCACCGGGTCGCGGTAGCCGGCGAGCCGGAACAGGCCGCCGAACTCCCCGCCGGACCCCAGCGTGCCCTCGCGGTGCGTCGCGCGGATGCGCGCGCGCACTCCGGCGAGGATCTCTTCCTTGGCCGCGATGTCGACGCCCGTCTCGCGGTACGTCAGCGGACGGGAAGACGCCGGCATGCCCGCCTAGACGCCCGGCGTCCCGACGGGCGTCTCGCCCCGCGCAGACGGGGCCGGCGTCCGCGATTCCAGCGCGAACCGCCCGGCCTGTGCCTCGGTCGGCGTTTCCGTCGGGTACGCACCGGTCAGGCACGCAAGACACAGGTGCGGCCGCGGCAGGCCCAGCGCCTCCACCAGTCCCTCGACGCTCAGATAGCCCAGGCTGTCGGCCTCGATCTCGCGGCGGATCTCCTCCACGGAGAGCCGGCCCGCGATGAGTTCGCCCCGGTTGCTCGTGTCGATTCCGTAGAAGCAGGCGTGCCGGATCGGCGGCGACGAGATGCGCACGTGCACCTCGCGCGCCCCGACCTGGCGTAAAAGTCGCACGATCTGGCGGCTGGTCGTGCCGCGGACGATCGAGTCGTCCACGAGGACGATGCGCTTGCCCTCGACGACCTCGCGCACGGGGTTCAGTTTCACCCGCACGCCGAAATCCCGCATCGACGGATCGGGCTGAATGAACGTCCGTCCGATGTACTTGTTCTTGATCAGGCCGACCTCGTGCGCGACGCCCGCCGTCTCGGCGTAGCCCATCGCCGCGGACGTGCCCGAGTCCGGCACCGCGATCACCGCGTCGGCCGAGGCCGGATACTCGCGCGCCAGCACCCGGCCCATCCGCCGGCGGACGTGGTGCACGTTCTGCGACTCGAGGACGCTGTCGGGCCGCGCGAAGTAGATGTACTCAAAGACGCACGACGCCCGGCGATCCGGCGCCAGCACCTGGACCGCGCGGAGCCCGTCGGGGCCGGCGAGCAGCAGCTCCCCCGGCCCGACGTCCGCGACCGCGGTCGCGCCGATGTGGTCGAAGGCGCAGCTCTCCGAGGCGAAGACCACGTCGTTCTCAAGCCGCCCCATCGCGAGCGGCCGGATGCCGTGCGCGTCGCGGAACGCCATGAGCGTGTCGCCGACCAGCGCCACGACGGTGTAGGCGCCGAGGATGCGCTCCATGCAGTACGCGATGGCCTCTTCGAGCGTGCGGGCCGGCGCGGTCGCGATAAGCTTGGTCATGACCTCGGTATCGGACGTCGCGTGGAACCGGCAGCCGGCGTCCTCGAGCGCGGCCCGGAGCATCGGCGCGTTGACGAGGTTGCCGTTGTGGGCCAGGGCGAGCGTCCCCCACGGCGTCTCTTCAATGAAGGGCTGCGCGTTCTCGATGCGCGCGCCGCCCATCGTGGAGTACCGCACGTGGCCGACCCCGACGCCGCCGGGGAGCGTGGCCAGGCGCTCCGGCGTGAAGACCTGCGCCACGAGGCCCATGTCCTTGACTAAATGTGTGCGGGACCCGTCCCAGGTTGCGATGCCGGCGCTCTCCTGGCCGCGGTGCTGCAGCGCGTAGAGGCCCAGGTGCACGTACGGAGCGGCCGCGCCCTGCGTGCGGATCCCGAAGACACCGCACTCCTCGCGAAGCTTGTCCCACGGCGTCGTTCGCATGCGGCTCACGACTCCTCCACGATCGAGTCCCACGCCTGCACGAGCGTCTTCACCGGCACGTCAAGCCACGGCCGCGGGTCCGGCGCACCGTCCGCGGCCACGACCAGACGATCGCCGCCGGCGGTGCCGATGACCTGAACGGGTACGGCGAGCCGCCGGGCGAGGTTCAGCAGATCGGGCATCCGGCTCGCCCGGACGGACCCGATGGTGCGGCCGATCGCCTCGCCGAACAGCGCCACGTCCGCCCGATCGGCCCCGCGCACCGCGACGCGCGCGCCCAGCCTCGCCGGCACGCAGCACTCCGCGAGCGCGACGGCCAGGCCGCCCTCGGCGCAGTCGTGGGCCGACGCCAAGAGCCCCTCCGCCACCGCCTCCCGCACGCACCGGATCGCCCGCGCCACCGCGAGGAGATCCGGCTCCCGCAGCCGGCCGGCAACCCGGCCGTGGATGGCCTCGAGGTACTCGGAGCCATCCAACACAGGGATTCCCTCGCCGACCAGCACGATCACATCACCCTCGGCGGTCCAGCCCGGCGTCGCGTGCCGCTGAACGTCGTCCAGACGGCCGAGCATCGCCACGACCGGCGTCGGATAGATCCCCTCACCGGCTTCGTTGTAGAAGCTGACGTTGCCGCCCACGACCGGGACTTCGAGCGCCTCGCACGCGCGGGCGATGCCGTCCACCGCCTGGGTGAACGTCCAGAACACCTCCGGACGCTCCGGGCTCGCGAAGTTGAGGCAGTCCGTGACGGCGGCCGGCGCGGCACCGACGCATGCCAGGTTCTGCGCGGCCTCGAGCACCGCGAGCATGCCGCCGACGTACGGGTCGAGATAGCAGGACCGGCCGTTGCCGTCCACGGCGAGCGCCAGCCCGCGCGGTGGGGCGTCTTTGAGCCGCAGCACCGCGGCATCGGCGCCGGGGGCGACGACGGTGTTGGTCTGCACCATGTGGTCGTACTGCCGGAAGACCCAGCGCGCGCTCGCGGTGCCCGGGCGGCGCAAGAGGGTCAGCAGCGCGTCGGCGGGATCGTGCACGGGAACGGCCGCCAGGTCGAGGCGCCGTACCTCGGCAAGATACGCGGGCGGCGTAGCGGGAGGCGCGTAGGCGGGCGCGTCCGTGAGATGCCGCGGATCGAGCGAGACGATCGCGCGCTCACCGTCGCGTACCGTAAGGACGGGCTCGGCCACCACGCGGCCGATGACGACCGCCGGCAGTTCCCAGCGGCGCCCGACGCGGAGCACCTCCTCCTCGCGTCCGGCCTGCACGACGAGCAGCATCCGTTCCTGCGACTCGGAGAGCAGCACTTCCTCGGGCGTCATGCCCTCTTCGCGGCGGGGCACGTGATTCAAGTCTACGTCCATGCCGACCTCGCCGCGGGCGGACATCTCCGACAGCGCGCACGTCAGTCCGGCGGCGCCCATGTCTTGAATCGCGACGACGGCGCCGGTCGCGAGCGCCTCGAGGGTCGCCTCGATCAGCAGCTTGCCGGTGAACGGATCTCCCATCTGCACGGCGGAGCGGTCCGTCGGATTGCCGGCGAGCTCGGCCGACGCGAACGCGGCGCCCTGCATCCCGTCCCGTCCGGTCCGCGCCCCGAGGTAGACGACCGCGTTCCCGGGACCCGCGGCGCGCGAGGTTGTGATGCGATCGGCCGGCACCAGCCCGAGACACGCCACGTTGACGAGCGGATTGGCCCGGTAGCACGGCGCGCAGCGCATCTCTCCGCCGACCGTCGGCACGCCGATACTGTTGCCGTACGCGGCGATGCCGGCCACCACGCCGTGGGCCAGCGGCGCCACCGCCGGCTCGTCGAGCGGGCCGAACCGCAGCGAGTCGAGCAGTGCCACGGGACGCGCGCCCATCGCCAGCACGTCGCGAATGATCCCTCCGACGCCGGTCGCCGCGCCGTGGAACGGCGCCACCGCGCTCGGATGGTTGTGGCTCTCCATCTTGAACACCGCGGCCCAGCCGCCGCCGGCGTCGACGGCGCCCGCGTTCTCTCCCGGGCCGCGCAGCACGCCGCGTCCCTTCGTCGGCAGCCGCCGCAGCGTCGCCCGCGAGTGCTTGTAGGCGCAGTGCTCGCTCCACATCACGCCGAACATGCCGAGCTCCGCCGGACTCGGATCGCGGCCCAACCGCCGGCATACCTCGGCGTACTCGTCGGGGCGCAGCGCTCCGAGTGGACGGTCCGGCGTCCGCACGGCGGCCATCCTCAGCGGCCCTCCAGGGAGGTTCCGGCATGGGCGGCGGGCTGAGCCGCGACCGCCGGCACCGGGCGCGTCGTCACCCACCGCGCGAGGGATTCGAAGATCCTGAGGCCGTCGGCGCTGCCGACGATCGCCTCGCTGGCGCGCTCGGGGTGCGGCATGAGGCCCAGCACGGTCCCGGACACGCTCGCCACGCCGGCGATGTTGTCGATCGCGCCGTTGGGATTCGCGGCCAAGCCGACGTGGCCCGTGCCGTCGCAGTACCGGAACGCGATCTGCCGCTCCAGCGTAATCCGTGCCAGCTCCCGGTCGGTGACGTAGTACCGGCCCTCGCCGTGCGCGATCGGAAGGCGCAGTACGTCGCCTTCGCGCAGGGCGCACGTAAAGGGCGTGTCGGTCCGCTCCACGCGAATGCGCACGTGCTGACACCGAAACTCCCCCGGCGCGTTCAAGAGGAGCGCCCCGGGAAGCAGACGCATCTCGACGAGGGTCTGGAATCCGTTGCAGATCCCAAGGACGGGCCCGCCGGCGGCGGCGTAGCCGCGCAGCGCGCGCATCACCGGCGAGGTCGCGGCAATCGCCCCGGCCCGCAGGTAGTCGCCGTAGGAGAAGCCCCCGGGCAGGATCACCGCGTTGAGCCCGTCGAGCGACGTCTCCTGATGCCAGACGAACCGGGCCTCCTGCCCGAGCACGCCGCGCACCACATGATGCGTGTCCGCGTCGCAGTTGCTGCCCGGAAACACGACGATGCCGATCGTCACGTCGGCCTCCTCATGCTACGTCGTACCGGAAATCCTCGATCAACGGATTGGCGAGCAGCCCTTCGCACATCGCCCGCACCCGCGCGTCCAGATCCGGCGTGTCCGGCATCTCGATCTCGAAGTAGCGGCCGGCGCGCACCGCCGAGACCCCGCCGTAGCCGAGCGCGTCCAGGCCCTTCAGGATCGCCTGGCCCTGGGCGTCGAGCACGCCGGGCTTCAACTGCACCGTCACCCGGACGGTCCGGAGCCGTGCGCCCACGGTTGTCCCGCCTCCCGTCATCAGTGCGCCTCCAACGAACGGCCGGTGATGCGCCGGTAGACATCGAGATAGCGGCCGCGCGCCGCGTCGACGACTTCGGCCGGAAGCGCCGGCGCCGGCGGCTGCTTGTTCCAGCCGGTGGTCTCGAGATAGTCGCGCACGACCTGCTTGTCGTAGCTCTCGGTCGATCCGGTGGCCGCGTAGGTGCGGGCGTCCCAAAAGCGCGACGAGTCCGGGGTCACGGCCTCGTCGATCAGCACGATCTCCTCCCCGCGCCGGCCGAACTCGAACTTGGTGTCGACGAGAATGAAGCCGGCCTGCTCCGCGACCGACGCGGCCTCGCGGTACAGCGCGACGCTCGCCGCCTCGAGACGCCCCGCGAGCGGTGCGCCGAGCCGAGCCGCCATCTCCGCGCTCGTGATGTTCTCGTCGTGGCCCGCATCGTTTTTGGTCGCCGGGGTGAAGATCGGCTGCGGCAGCCGGCTGCCCTGCTTGAGCCCCGCCGGCAGCGGGATGCCGCACGCGCGTCCCGTCTCACGGTACTCCTTCCACGCCGAGCCGGCGAGGTAGCCGCGGACGACGCACTCGAAGTCGATCCGCCGGCAGCGCTCCACCAGCATCGCGCGCCCGGCCAGCATCTCGCGCTGCCCCCGCACCGCCTGCGGGAACGCCTCCGGATCGATCGAGAGATAGTGGTTGGGCACGATCCCGCGCAGCCGCTCGAACCAGAACGCCGAGAGCCCGGTGAGCACGCGGCCGCGGTCCGGAATCCCGGTCGGCAGCACGCAGTCGAAGGCCGACAGACGGTCGGTCGCCACGATCAAAAGGCGCGCGCCCGCCTCGTAGATGTCGCGTACCTTGCCGCGGGCGACGAGCGGCAGATCGAGGTTCGTCGCCGTCACCGCCTCGGGCCTGATTCCGTCGCGTGTCGTGCTATCCATGGCGTCTGCCTCCTTGGCTCATCGTCTGGTCCGTCCCGGCCGGGGTGCGGCCGGCCGGCGTTGATTTCATCGTGGCCGGCGGCGGGTCCGCCGGCACGGATTCGAGTCCCGCGCGTACGAAAATCTCGTCGATGTGGCCGAGCGCGTGCGCGGGGTCGAAGCACGCGGCGAGCTCCGCGTCCGTGAGTGCCTTTGAGGCGCGGATCAGATCGCGGAAGTTGCCGCCGCCGTCCCACGCCTGCATCGCCGCGGTCTGCACGATCTTGTAGGCCTCGTCGCGGCCGAGCCCCTTGCCGAGCAGCGCGAGCAGCACCCGGTGCGAGAAGACGAGCCCGCCCGTCCGCTCCATGTTCGCGCGCATCTGCTCGGGGTAGACCCTGAGGCCTTCGATCACGCCGGTGAGCTTGCGCGTCATGTACTCGAGAACGGTGGTCGCGTCCGGCACGATCACGCGCTCCACGGACGAGTGCGTGATGTCGCGCTCGCCCCAGAGCGCGATGTCCTCGAGCGCGGCCAGAGCACTGCCCCGCACCACGCGCGCGAGCCCGGCGATCTGCTCGCAGGTGACCGGGTTGCGCTTGTGCGGCATCGCCGACGACCCGGTCTGCCCCGCGCGGAACGGCTCCTCCACCTCGCGGATCTCGGTGCGCTGCAGCGCGCGGATCTCCGTCGCGATCTTCTCGAGCGTCCCCGCGACGACGGCGAGGTGCGCGAGGTACTCCGCGTGGCGGTCCCGCTGGATCACCTGCGAGGAGACCGGCGCGGCGCGCAGTCCGAGGTGCTCGCAGACGTACGCCTCCACGGCCGGCGGCGTGTGGGCGAAGGTGCCCACCTCGCCGGAGAGCTTGCCGACCGCGATCACCTCGCGCGCCCGCGCCACCCGCTCGAGCGCGCGGCCGACGTCCGTGTACCACAGCGCGACCTTGAGCCCGAACGTGATCGGCTCCGCCTGGATGCCGTGGGTCCGGCCGGCCATCACCGTGCGCTTGTGGGTGCGCGCCAACACGGCAAGCGCCTGATGCAGCCGCTCGAGCGCGGTCCCGATCAGGCCGGCCGCGCGGACCATGAGCACCGACAGCGCCGTATCCACGACGTCGGACGACCCGAGCCCGCGGTGGAGGTACCGCGCGTCGTCTCCGACCGTCTCGCCGACGACGCGCAGGAACGCCACGACGTCGTGCCGGGTGACCTGCTCCTCGAGCTCGTCGATCTTCGCCACGCTCGACACGCGGGCGTGCGTCCGGAGTCGCGGCGGCACGTCGGCCGGGATCTCCCCCAGCCGAGCCTGCGCTTCCGCGGCGAGCAGCTCGATCTCGAGCCACGTCGCGAACTTGGTTTCCGGGCTCCACAGCGCGGCCATCTCGGGCGAGGTGTAGCGCGGGATCACTGAAAGCCCTCCAGGCTGAAGATGACGTCCGACCGCTCCGGCCCCACCCCGATCATCGCGATCGGGATTCCGACGATCTCCTCGATCCGGCGCAGAAACGTGCGCGCTTCGACCGGGAGATCGGTGAGCCGCCTGGCACCGTGCGTCGGGCAGCCCCAGCCAGGCAGGTCCTCGTAGACCGGTTCCACCCGCGCCATCGCCGCGGTGTGGGGCACCGTATGGATCGTCCGGCCGCCGAGCCGGTACGCGACGCCGAGCCGGACCGTCTCGAACGTGTCGAAGATGTCAAGCTTCATCACCGCGAGATGCGTGAAGCCGGCGACCTCCGCGGCGAACCGCGCCGCCACCCCGTCGAACCAGCCGCAGCGCCGCGGGCGGCGGGTCGTGGCCCCGTACTCCCGGCCCAGCTCCCGGATGCGGTCGCCGGTCTCGTCGCTGAGCTCCGTCGGCATCGGGCCCGCGCCGACCGCGGTCGTGTAGGCCTTGGCCACGCCGAGCACGCGCGTGATCCGCGCCGGCGGGATGCCGGCCCCCGCGCTCGCGCCGCCGGGCAGCGTCGTGGACGAGGTCACGAACGGGTAGAGGCCCCAGTCGAGATCGCGCATCACGCCGAGCTGGCCCTCGAGCAGCACCGCGCGGTCCGCGCGAAGCGCCTCCTGGATGAGCGGATGCGTGTCCGTGATGTAGGGCCTGAGGCGCTCGGCCCAGCGCGCGCACGCCGCGATGAGCGCGCCGGTATCCACCGCCTCGTGCCCGTAGACGCCCCGCAGCAGCGCGCTCTTCCGCGAAGCGATGAACTGCAGCTGCCCCGCGAGGTGCGCTTCCTCGGTCAGGTCGCCGAGCCGGATGCCGATCCGCGCGGCCTTGTCGCTGTACACCGGCCAGATGCCCTGCTTCGTCGTACCGTGCGCCCCGCCGCCCCGCACGGCCTCCTCGAGCTCGTCGGTGACGATGTGGTGCGGCAGGATGAGGTGCGCCCGTTCGTCGAGCCACAGGCGGCCGACCGTCGCGACGCCGGCGCGCTCGACTTCCGCGATCTCCGCGAGCAGCACGTCCGCGTTCACGACGGCCCCGGGGCCGATCACGCACTGCGCCGCCGGGTGAAAGATGCCGGACGGCAGCAGGTGCAGCCGGAACGTCCCATGCTGGTTCTGGATGGTGTGGCCGGCGTTGTTGCCGCCGTTGTAGCGGATGACGACGTCGGCGTGGTTGGCCAGGGTGTCGACGACCTTGCCCTTCCCCTCGTCGCCCCACTGCGCGCCGACGATCGCGGTCACCGGCATGGTCAGCGCCCCGCGGAGTCGGGGGGCGGTGCCATCCCGACGCCCCCCGGCGACGCCGGGGCGATCCGCGCGGCCTTCTCCTCGACCTCGCGGGCGAGCCGGTCCTTGTAGGCGTGGTAGCGCTCGCGCAGCCCGTCGTCGGCCGTCGCGAGAATCTGCACCGCGAGCAGCCCGGCGTTGCGCGCGCCGCCGATCGCGACGGTCGCGACCGGCACGCCGGCCGGCATCTGCACCGTCGCGAGCAGCGCGTCGAGCCCAGACAGCGCGGATCCGGCGAGCGGCACGCCGATCACAGGCAGCGTGGTGTGCGCGGCCACCGCACCGGCCAGATGCGCCGCGCCGCCGGCCCCGGCCACGATCACGCGCACGCCCCGGCCCTCCGCCTCCCGCGCGTACGCCGCGGCGCGATCGGGCGACCGGTGCGCCGACGCCACCGTCATCTCGAACGGCACGCCGAAGTCGGCGAGCACGCGGCCCGCCTCCTGCATCACCGGCAGATCGGAGTCGCTCCCCATCACGATCAGGACCCGGGGACCCGCGCCCGCGGCGGGGCTCGTCGACCGCAACGTCATGCCTGCGTCACCTCGCGAAGCTCGTGCGCGACCGTCTCGTCGCAGCCGATGTCGCGCCGGAACGTCTTGCCTTCGAATGAAATCAGGCCCGCCGCCCGGTACGCGCGATCGCGGGCGTCCTCGAGCGTGGGACCGGTCCCCACCACGTTGAGCACGCGTCCGCCCGACACGACCAGGCGTCCGTCCGGCGCCGCGGTGCCCGCGTGAAAGACGAGCACGCCGGGCAGCGCCGCGGCGGCCTCCACGCCGTCGATCGGCATCCCGATCCGCGGCCGCTCAGGATACCCCGAGGCGCAGAGCGTGACGCACACCGTCGAGGCCGCGTGCCACCGCGGGACCCAACGATCCACGCGTCCCGCGAGCACCGCCTCCGCGGCGTCGCGCAGGCCCGAGGCGAGCAGCGGCATCAGGAGCTGCGCTTCGGGATCGCCGAAGCGGGCGTTGAACTCGAGGACGCGCGGGCCGCCGGCGGTGAGCATGAGGCCGGCGAAGAGCACGCCGCGGTACGGACGCCCTTCCTGCGCCATGGCCCAGACCGCGGGCTCGAGGATCTCGTCCGTGATGCGGCCGAGCAAGGTACCGTCCACGGCGGGGACGGGCGTCGATGACATGGTTGCCGGCCGCGCGTCGGCCGGCGCGTATCCGCCCATGCTGCCGGTGTTGGGACCGCGATCGCCGTCGAGCAGGCGCTTGTAGTCGCGGGCGGGAAGCAGCGGCACGACATGCGCGCCGTCGCTCAGGCCGAAGACGCTGACCTCGCGGCCCTCGAGCCACTCTTCGATGACCACGCGGGCGCCCGCCTCACCGAACCGCCGGCCCGTCATCATCTCCTCGACCGCGGCCGCGGCGTCGTCCGCCGACCGGGCCATCACAACGCCCTTGCCCGCGGCGAGTCCGTCCGCTTTGATCACGAGCGGACCGCCGGCGCGCCGAACGTATTCGAGCGCCGGGGCGATATGATCGAATGTGCCGGCCTCGGCGGTCGGGATCTCGTACCGCCGGCAGAGGGTTTTCATGAAGATCTTGCTGGACTCGATCGCCGCGGCGGCGCGCGTCGGACCAAAGACGCGAAGTCCGCGGGCGTCAAACGCGTCGACGAGACCCGCGGCGAGCGGCGCTTCCGGCCCGACGATTGTCAAGTCGATATCGCGGCGCGAGACTTCGGCGGCCAGCGTCTCGAAATCGAGCGGCGAACACGGGATGCAGGTGGCGACTGAGGCGATGCCGGGGTTGCCCGGGGCGCAGAACGGTGTGGTCGTCCGGTCTTCCTGTACGAGGGCCCACGCCAGCGCGTGTTCCCTGCCACCGGACCCGACGACGAGGACGGCCATCGCAACGCTCCACCACCGTGCGGCACGGCACGGCGATTCGGAATGTTCGTGTTTCCCGGTCGATGCTGCGAAGAAAACGGCGACTGAGTTCGTTCCCAATGTACCACATCCGAAAGAATCTGCCAAGTGGGTCGTAAATGTTCGTGTTTTGGCTTTAGGCAGCAGCGAAAGCCCAGGAAACCCATACTTTACGGGCGAAGGATGAGACGTACTCAGACCGGAGGGTTCGTGGTCAAGCCCGTTATCACGGGAATTGGAGCATTGACTCCGGTCGGCCCCTCGGCGCCAGAGACGTGGGCCGCGCTCTTGGCCGGCCGGAGCGGCGTCGGGCCGGTGACCCGGTTCGACGCGTCCCCCTACCCGGTTCGAATCGCGGCGGAAGTGTCGGGATTCGACCCGCTGGCGGTGATGAGCCGCAAACAGGCGCGCCGGACCGCGCGGTTCGCCCAGCTCGCGGTCGCCGCCACGCACGAGGCGCTTCTCGACGCGCGCCTCGACGTCATCCCCGAGAATCGCGACCGGATCGGCGTTGCGATCGCGACCGCGCTCGGCGGCATCGACATGATCGATATCGAGGCGCCCCATCTCTACGGCGGGCGGCCGGATCGCGTCAGGCCGCTGCTGCTGCCGATGCTCATCGGCAACATGGCCGCGTCCGCCGTCACGATTCGCTTCGGCACCCGCGGCCCGTCGACCACCTCGGTCGGCGCGTGCGCGGCCGGCACGGTCGCGCTGATGGAAGCCCGCCGCTGGATCATGAACGGCGACGCGGACTGCGTCCTCGCCGGCGGCACCGAAGCGGCGCTCACGCCGACGGTGTGGGCGGCGCTGTGCTCGATCGGCGCGCTCAGCCGCCGCAACGACGCGCCGCAGCAGGCGAGCCGGCCGTTCGACCGCGACCGTGACGGCTTCGTCTTCGGCGAAGGCGCCGTTGTCTTCGTCGTGGAACGCGAGGACGCCGCGCGCGCGCGCGAGGCGCGCATCTACGCCGAACTGGCCGGCGCCGCGCTGACGAGCGACGGGTATCATGAGACGGCGCCCCAGCCGGACGGCGCGATGGCGGCCGCCGCGATGCGGGGCAGCCTGCGGGACGCCGGGGCGCGGCCGGACGACGTGGATCTCGTCGTGGCCCACGGGACCGGCACGCCGCTGAACGACATCGCGGAGACGCTGGCGATCAAGGCCGCGCTCGGCGCGCGGGCCCGCGCGATTCCCGTGACGGGGCCGAAGAGCATGGTCGGGCACCTCATCGGCGCGGCCGGGGCCCTCGCCGCGATGACGGGCGTGCTCGCGATCCGGGACGGCATCATCCCGCCGACCATCAATCTCGAGCATCCGGATCCGGCGTGCGATCTAGACTACGTCCCAGGCGCCGCGCGCCGCACTCCGGTCCGGTTCGCGCTCGCGAACGCCTTCGGGTTCGGCGGCCAGAACTGCGTGGTGGCGGTGCGGGCGCCGCGGTAACATCGGTCCGCCGTTCGACGCCACGAGACGGGAGGATACGGCCGTGTTCACACGCGTGTTCGAAGGGAAGGTCGCGCTCGTCACCGGCGCCGGGCGCGGGATCGGACGCGCCACGGCGCTCCTCTTCGCCGAGGGCGGCGCCGACGTCGTCGTGCATTTCAACCGCAGCCGCGAGGCCGCGGAGGAAGTCGCCGCCGCGATCGTGTCCCGGGGACGGCGCGCCGCGGCGATCGCCGCGGACCTCGAGAAGCCCGAGGAGATCACCCGTCTCTTCGACGAAACGGCGGAGCGGTTTGCGGTACTCGACGCCTTCGTCGCCAATCACGCCGCGACGGCGTTCAAGTCGACGCTGGAGGCCAAGCCGCACCACCTGCAGCGCACGTTCGACCTGATCGTCCGGTCGCTGGCGCTCTGCGCCCAACGCGCGGTGCCGTTGATGACCGGGCGCGCGGGCGCGATCGTCACGATCGGCGGGCAGGGGACGGTCGAGTGCCTGCCCAACTATGCGATCCTGGCCTCGGCGAAGAGCGCGATGGAGACGTGGACGCGGTATCTCGCCTACGAGCTCGGCGGCCGGGGGATCACGGCCAACTGCGTGAGCCCCGGAGTCATCGCCACGGATTCGGCGCGGTTCTACGGCGGCGACCGTTACGCGGAGTTCGACCGGCTCGTATCGGAGTCCACGCCGGTGGGCCGGATGGGGGCGCCCGAAGACGTAGCGGCCGCGGTCGCCTTCCTGTGCGGCCCCGCGGCGCGCTTCATCACCGGGCAGACGATCGTAGTCGACGGCGGCCTCGGACTGGTCGCGGCCCCGTTCGAACAGTTCCGCCGCGGAGGAACACGGACATGAGCAAAGTTCTCACCAGCGACGACGTCGTCGCGCGAATTCCCGACGGGGCCTCGGTCGCGATCGGCGGCTCGTCCCTGTCCCGCAAGCCGATGGCGCTCGTCCGCGCGCTCGCGCGCAGCGACCGCAAGGATCTGCGCCTGATCGTGAACGTCGGCGGCCCCGAGGTCGACCTGCTGATCGGCACCGGTAAAGTGGCGGAGGTGATCTACGCCTTCGTCGGCTTCGAGGTGATGGGCCTCGCGCCGCACTTCCGGCGCGCCCGTCAGGATGGGTCGGTCCGCTTCCAAGAATGGTCGGAGTTTACGATCATGGCCGGCCTCGACGCGACGATCAAGCGGCTGCCGTTCCTGCCGACCCGCTCCGGCCTCGGCACCGATCTGCTCAAAGTGAACCACGCCTTCAAGATGTTCCAGGATCCGTTCGGCGGCGAGACGCTCGTCGCGGTGCCGGCGCTGCGCCCGGACGTCGCGCTGCTGCACGTCAACCTCGCGGACGCGCAGGGCAACGGCGTCGTCCTCGGCGACGGCCACATGGACGCGCTGTGCGCGAAGACCGCGACGCAGACGTTTCTGTCGGCCGAGCAGATCCTGCTGCCCGAACGCCTGCAGACCTACGGCCGGGACGTGCACATCTTCCGCACCGTCGTGACCGGCGTGGTGGAGGCGCGATGGGGCGCCCACTTCACCGGGTGCGCGCCCGACTACCGCGCGGATCTCAACCACGTCCGCGAATATCTGGCCGCGGCGCGGGACCGGTCTTCGTGGCACGAGTACCTCGAGAAGTACGTGTACGTCGACGACCGCGAGTACACGAAGCGGCTCGGCGGCGAGCACACGCTCGGCGAACGGCTGCGGGTTTAGGAGGCCACCGATGTCACACTACACGATCGACGAGCTCATCATCACGTGCATGGCACGCGAGCTGCACGGCGAGGTCCTCGTGAGCTCAGTGACCGCGCTCGGCGCGCTCGCCGCGCACCTGGCGCGCAGCACCCACGCGCCGGAGCTCGCCGTGCTCTCCACGCCGGAGTCCGGCATGGACGTGACGGCGCTGCCGACGCTGACGCTCGGGCAGTTCCTGACGGACAACCAGCGCGCGATCCCGCTGACGATGGAAGACATCTTCGACGCGATCTTCTCCGACCGGTTCCGGATCTGGATCAACCCGGCGCAGATCGACGAGCAGGGCAGCGTGAACATCTCCGTGATCGGCGCGTGGGACAAGCCCAAGGTCGCGCTGGTCGGCTCGCGGGGCATTCCCGAGGACACGAGCCACCTGTCGCAGGGGCTCTACTACCTCACGCAGCACACGCCGCGCAGCGTCGTCGCCAAGGTCGATTTTATCAGCGGCGCCGGCTGGACCGAAGAGCGGCGCAAGTACCTCGGCGCCCACGGCGCCCCGACGCGGCTCGTCACCGATCTCGGCGTGTTCGGCTTCGACCCCGCCTCCGGCCGCATGGTGGTCCAGTCGCTGCATCACGGGGTGACGCCGGAGCGCGTCCAGCAGCAGACCGGTTTCCCCATCCAGGTGCCCGCCGGCGTGGGGACGACGGAGCCGCCGACCGAGGACGAAGTCCGGATCATCCGCGCCGCCGATCCGCTCGAGGTGCGCAAACTCGAGGCCCTCGCCGGCCCCGACGCGGCGGAGAAGTTCGCGGAGATCTACGAGCGGGAGCGGCAGACCCTGCACGCCGCGTGGCCACGCCGCCGCCATTAGCGTAGTGCCGGACCGCCCTGACGCGCCCGGCCGCACCCTCGCGGGCCGCCGCGCCGCGGTCACGGGCGGAGGACGCGGCATCGGCCGCGCGACCGCGCTGCGGCTCGCCCAGCTCGGCGCCGACGTCGCGGTGATCGCGCGCACCCAGGGACAACTCGACACGGTCGCGCGCGACGTCGAGGGGCACGGCGTCCGTGGCCTGGCCGTCCCGGCCGACCTCACCACGTACGCGGCATGCCGCCGGGCCATCGAGACCGTCCAGGAGAAACTTGGAGGCATCGAGATTCTGGTCAACAACGCCGGCTGGACGCTCACCTCGCCGTTCCTCGAAGAGACCGAAGCGTACTGGCGGCGGGTCGTGGACAGCAACCTCTGGAGCACGATCTTCTGCTCGCGGGCCGCATTAGAGTGGATGGCCGAGCACGGCGGCGGCGCCATCGTCAACGTGGCGAGCGACGCGGGCCGCGTGGGAACGGCGGGCGAGACCGTCTACGCGGCGGCGAAAGGCGGCGTGATCGCCTTCACCCGGTCGCTCGCGCGCGAAGCCGCCGCGCGCGAGGTCCGCGTGAACTGCGTGTCGCCCGGTCCCACCGAGACCGAGGTCCTCGCGGAAAACCGCGGCGATCCGGTGCAGGCCGGCCGGATCGAGCGGATGATCCGGCTGATCCCGATGCGGCGGGTCGCTCGGCCCGAAGAGATTGCCGAGGCGGTCGCCTTCTTCTGCACCGACGCGTCCCGCTACATCACGGGACAGGTGCTGAGCGTCTCCGGCGGTCTCACGATGGTATGAACCCGAGGGCCGCACCGCCGGAGGGGCGGACCACCGGCACCCTGCGCATCTCCGTCGACTGCATGGGCGGGGACCGCGCGCCGGCCGAGACCGTTCGGGGCGCGCTGCTCGCGGCCGAGACCCTCGGCCTGCACGTGCTGCTGGTCGGCGTCCCCGAAGCCGTCCGGCCGCTGCTCCCGCCCGGCGCCGTCGAGGCCCCCGACGGTCCCCGCACGGTCGAGATCGTCCCGAGCGGCCCCGCCGTGCCGGAAGGCGCCCCGCCGCTTGCGTCGCTCAGGTCACTGCCGAACGCGTCGATGACGATCGCAATGCGCCAGGTCCGGGAGGGCCGCGCCGACGCCGTGGTCAGCGCCGCCAGCACGGGGCCCACCCTCCTCGCCGCGGTGCGCGAGCTCGGCATGCTCGAGGGTGTGCGGCGGGCGTGCGTGGGACGTTCGATCGTGGGGCTGCACCCCGAGACGTTTCTGATCGATCTCGGCCCGACGCTGGATTGCGAAGCCCAGCATCTCGTGGAATTCGCGGTGATCGGGACGACCTACATGCGGGTCTTCGAGAAGATCCCGAACCCCACGGTCGCCCTCCTCAGCAACGGCCGAGAGGCGGGCAAAGGCAACCGCGTGGTCAAGCAGGCCGCCCAGCTGCTGGCGCGGAGCGGGCTGAACTACACGGGGCTCGTCGAGGGCCATCACTTCGTCGCCGGCAAGGCCAACGTCGTCGTCTGCGACGGCTTCGTCGGCAACGCGGTGTTGAAGAGCATCGAAGGCCTGGGGCGGGAGATCGCGGCGTGGCTCAGGAGCGAACTGGCCGCGGACGTCCCGGCGAAACGGCTCGAGGCCGTGACCAACCGCCTCATCGAATTGACGAACCCGATCGAGCTGCACGGCAGCCTGCCGCTCCTCGGCGTGCGCGGCAGCGTGGTCATGGCGCACGGCGCGTCCGACCGCTACGCGATTCAGGCGGCGATCGGCCAGGCCGTGCAGGCGGTGCGTGTGCGATTCGTTGAGACGCTAAGGCGCGCGCTCGCTGAGACGCGCGCGCGCCTAACGAATACTTCGCCCGTGGTGTAAAACTGTCAGTCTATCAATTCCTGAAACTGCAACGGCCTATTACCATTGGTCCGACCCAATGCATACGTGCAGGGTTTCATGATACTTAGCAGTGCAACAGACCGTGCGAAATCATAAGATATCTGTGATCATTAAGGCGCTTCGGTCGGAGGGCACATGCTTACCAATTTGATCATTCGTAACTTCAAGCGTTTCGGGCGGGCCGAGATTGAACTTGGGAATCCAGTGGTCTTTATTGGCCCGAATGACTCCGGGAAGACGACTGCGCTGCAAGCGCTAGCATTGTGGTACATCGGACTGCAGGTATGGATTGAAAAACGTGGCGGGAGGGAGACGCCCGAAAAACGGCCGGGCGTAACGATCAACCGCAGGGACTTGGTATCTGTACCCGTGCCGGACGCAAACCTGCTCTGGCGGGATCTCCACGTCCGCGATGTACGAACTGTTGATGGAAAACCTCATACTGACAACATAAGAATGGATATCGTAGTGAATGGTGTATCGCTCGGCAAAGTGTGGGAATGTGGATTCGAATTCGACTATGCAAACCCCGAATCATTTTACTGTAGGCCGCTCAGACTATCTGAAACTAAGAATCCTGAACGGATGGCTGTTCCTGAGGAGGCAGCCGATGTTCGGGTTAGCTTTCTTCCTCCGATGTCGGGACTGGCCGCGAACGAAACCCGACTAGATCCTGGCGCGGTAAACGTTCGCCTCGGAGAGGGGCGAACGGCGGAAGTTCTCAGAAACCTCTGCTACCAAGTCTATACAAACAATGGGTCGAACGGTTGGGACCGCCTCAGCGAGCGAATCAGAGAACTCTTTGGAGTCAGGCTAGATGCCCCAGAGTACGTGAAGGAGCGCGGTGAAGTCACTATGACTTACCGAAGTCCCAATGGTGTCCGCCTCGACCTGTCGTCATCCGGCCGGGGGCTTCAGCAAACCCTATTGCTTCTCTCCTACATGTTCGTGAATCCGAAGTCCGCTCTACTCCTAGACGAACCCGACGCACATCTTGAGATCTTGCGGCAACGTCAGATCTACCAGTTGTTGTCCGATACAGCCAAGGAGCAGGACAGTCAGATAATCGCTGCAAGCCATTCTGAGGTCGTTTTGAACGAGGCTGCGGACAGGGATGTGGTGATAGCATTTGTTGGTAGGCCGCATCGCATCGATGATCGCGGCAGTCAAGTTCTCAAATCGTTACGGGAGATTGGCCTCGAACAATACTATGAGGCCGAACAAACAGGCTTTGTGCTCTACCTCGAAGGGGCGACGGACCTTGCGATACTCCGAGAATTCGCGAAAACGCTCCAGCATCAAGCGGCACGTATCCTGGAACGACCCTTTGTCCATTACGTCCAGAACCACATAGCTGGAGCTCGCGGACACTTTTACGGCCTAAGAGAGGCCAAACCCGACTTGGTGGGCGCCGGCATTTACGATCGCACCGACTTCGTCCTTCAGACCGAACCATCGTTCAGAGAACGAATGTGGCGAAGGCGCGAGATCGAGAACTACCTGTGCCAACCTGAAACTCTAATGGCACATGCTGAGGCGTCGGCTATTGAAACGTCCGCCGGCTCATTGTTCGCAGCACCAGAGATCGAGAGACGACGCGCTGCAATGGACAGGTGTATCCGCGACTTGGTGCCGCCGATAGCCCTTCGAGACCGATCGGATCCTTGGTGGTCTGAAACCAAAGCAAGTGACGATTTCCTTGATCGCGTGTTCGAAAGTTTCTATGCTGAACTCGGTTTGCCTAACATGATGCGGAAGACGGACTATCATGTGCTCGCGCAGCTTGTTCCGCTAAACCTGATTGACCCAGAAGTTCGGGAAATGCTCGATCTAATATTGGAAGTGACCGCTCAGGCTCAACCGACGGCAATCAACGAAGCCGTTGAATGACAACCTGAAAAGGTAGCGTAAATCGGGCAGGCAAATGACGCAGGCCCCGCCGATTGTCCGGCGGGGCCCACCATCATACCGCTCCGTCCGTACGCTTTACATCGGCGGGGTCGGCGGCATCGCCGGTTCCTTGTCCTCCTCCGGCTTCTCCACCACCAACACCTCGGTCGTGAGCACCATCGAGGCGACGCTCGCGGCATTCTGCAGCGCCGTGCGCGTCACCTTGCACGGGTCCACGATGCCGGCCTTGAACATGTCGGTGTACTCGCCGGTCAGGACGTTGAAGCCGAAGCCCGGCTTCTGGCCCTTCACCTTCTCCACCACGATCGAGCCCTCGTGGCCGGCGTTGCGCGCCAGCTGCCGCAGGGGCTCCTCGATCGCGCGGCGGATGATCTCGTGGCCGATCGACTCGTCGCCGTTCCTCTCCAGCTTCTGCAGACCGGCGAGGGTGGCGATGAGGGCGGTCCCGCCGCCCGGCACGATGCCCTCTTCCACCGCCGCGCGCGCCGTCGACAGCGCGTCCTCCACGCGGTGTTTCTTCTCCTTCAGCTCGGTCTCGCTGGCCGCGCCGACCTTGATCACGCCGACGCCGCCCACCATCTTGCCGAGCCGCTCCTGCAGCTTCTCGCGGTCGTAGTCACTCTCGGTCTCTTCGATCTGCCGGCGGAGCTCGCCGATGCGCTTCTGGATATCGGCCTGCTTGCCGGCGCCGCCGACGAGGATCGTCTCTTCCTTGCCGATCTTGACCTGGCGCGCCCGCCCGAGCTGCTGAATCTCGACCGACTCGAGCTTCAGGCCGAGCTCGTCGGTAATGACCTGGCCGCCGGTCAGGATTGCGATGTCCTGCAGCATCGCCTTGCGCCGGTCGCCGAACGCCGGCGCCTTCACCGCGACGGCCTGCAGCGTCCCGCGCAGCTTGTTGACGACCAGCGTGGCGAGCGCCTCGCCCTCGACGTCCTCGGCGATGATGACGAGCGGCCGGTTGACCTGCACGATCCGCTCGAGCGTCGGCAGGAGGTCCTTGACGGCGCTGATCTTCTTGTCGGTGATGAGGAGATACGGATCCTCGAGGACCGCTTCCATCTTCTCCGCGTCGGTGACCATATACGGAGAGATGTAGCCCTTGTCGAACTGCATGCCTTCCACGGTCTCCACGGTCGTCTCGATACCCTTGGACTCTTCGACCGTGATGACGCCGTCCTTGCCGACCTTTTCCATCGCGTCGGCGATCAGCTGGCCGATCGTCTCGTCGTGCGCGGAGATGCTCGCGACCTGGGCGATCGCCGCCTTCGTCTCGACCGGCTTCGCGATGCGCTTCAGCTCCTCGATCGCCGTATCCACGGCCCGGTCGATGCCGCGCTTGAGGGCCATGGGGTTCGCGCCGGCGGCGACGTTCCGCAGGCCTTCGCGCACGATCGCCTGGGCCAGCACGGTCGCCGTCGTCGTGCCGTCGCCGGAGACGTCGTTCGTCTTGGTCGCGACCTCGCGCACCAGCTGGGCGCCGGCGTTCTCGAACGGATCGGAGAGCTCGATCTCCTTCGCCACCGTCACGCCGTCATGCGTGATCGTCGGCGAGCCGTACTTCTTTTCGAGCACCACGTTGCGGCCCTTGGGGCCGAGTGTGATCTTGACGACGTCGGCGAGCCGGTTGACACCCCGCTCGAGCGCGCGCCGCGCGTCTTCGCTGTAGAGCAGCATCTTCGATGGCATGAGATCCCCCTTCGCGCGCCGTTACGCGCGCGCCTTGGCCTTTTCTTTGGTCACGAGCGCGAGCACGTCGCTTTCGCGCAGAATCAGGTACTCTTCGTCGTCGATCTTGAACTCGGTGCCGGAGTACTTCTGGAACACGACGCGGTCGCCGACTTTGACATCCATCGGGACGCGCTCGCCCTTCTCGTTGCGGCCGCCGGGCCCAACGGCCACGACCTCGGCCTCCTGCGACTTCTCTTTGGCGGTGTCGGGCAGCACGATCCCGCTCTTGGTGCGCTCGAGCTCCTCGCTGACCTTGACGACAATGCGATCCCCAAGCGGCTTAAGGTTCATGCGGATCTCACCCTCCCTGGAGGTTTCGATGGCCTTAGCACTCGATTCAGATGAGTGCTAACCAAACTATAGAGAAACGTCACACTATCGGGCAATCCCGAATCAGGCAGAAAAGTGACGCAGGGGTCAAGCGTTCTCGGAAAATCGCCTAATATCACCGTATTGCTCTATCTTTCACTACTTCAAGCGTGACTTCGCGTCACGAACGAACTTGTCCACCGCCTCCAGGGTCGCCTTGCCGATCACCTGGTCGTCGAAGTGCTCCAGATTCACATCGCCCAGATCCGTGTAGACGGTGACGCCGCCCTGCTGCTTCCGCGCCTCCGCCTTAGGCTCGCCCACAAACTGCCCCGTCGCCACGTTGAGCACCTTGCCGCTCAAGGTGACAGACGCGGTGATCGACTCGGCGCAGCCGCCGATCGGGAGGCAGACGCTGTGGTGCTGCTGATCGAAGGCCGTCACCTCGCCCATGACAACATAATCGGCCTCGAGGTTCTTGGCCACTTTCAGGGCATCGTCGCGGTCGATGAACCCGCTCGTCTCCGCCTTGGCCGCGCGGAGGGCTTCTTGAACGCGGTCGCGGGGCAGCACCCGCAGCGATGCGTCACCTCGCAGTCGTGAGATGACGCGTGTCGTCACCGCCGTCTCCGTGTCCGACCAGTTGCCGGTCCGGTCCGCGAAGTCCACGACCATGACGGTTTTCGGCTTGGCCTGCGCCGGACTCCGCGGCACCATCAGCCCGAGCAGGAGGCCGAGCACGCTCAGCACGGCAGCCGCCTGCGCCGATCCCTTGCGGCGGGTCCTGAGTAGCTGCATCATGCGCCCTCGCGTCGTCTACTTGATCGGCGGATCGAGGAACCGGAAGACCTTGGCGGCGCCGGAGTCGTTGTCGCCGCCGTTGTAGGGCTTGATCAGGACCTTGATCACCGGATTGGCGGCCGTCGGCTTGGGGACGTTGGGAACGATGAAACGGACGGTCAGCCCCTGTCCCGGTTGAAAGGCGTCTCCGGTTTGTTCCGCGGCGGTGTCCGCACGATACGCGGTGCGATTCTCGTCATCCGACTGAGTCCCGTCCTTGTAGATCACCTGGATCGACGGGTACAGCATGTCCTGCGGCTTGTCGCTCGCAACCTTGATGTCCGCGGTAGAGACCAGCAGACCTTTGTCGTTATCGAGGTCGAGCGATTGGCCGAGCGCTTTGCCGAGCGGCGAGGTTACAGGTTCCCAGGCGATGTTCGTGATCCGGATGTTCCAGTAGTCGACGTGAAACAGCGTCCCAAGCTGAATCATGTCGCCCTTGATCGGCACGGCCCCCGGCGCGATCGGAGCACCGCCCGACGGCACTGCGAGCATCAAGGCCACGAGACAGAGAAACAAAATGGTTGCAAGACGTGAAATCCGGCTGGTCCTGAGCACGAGTGCCCCCCCCCGCTCTCGAGTTCTCCAAAGCCAGAGCCATCCCCGTTGCTGTCGGCAAGTCATCTTTCGCCGGCGCTTACGCCCCCGCCTGCGTCTCCGGAAGCGGCGCCGTAATGTCGAGATCGGCGTATGCGCCGAGGCGCAGCGTTGAGCGCTCTCCCCGGCTCAACCGGTAGGCGCCGGCCACCGCGATCATGCCGGCATTATCCGTGCAGAGGGCAAGCGACGGAATGTAGAGCCGCAGCCCGAGACGGCCGGCGGCCTCCGCCATCCGCGCGCGCAGGAGCGAGTTGGCCGCGACGCCGCCCGCTACGATGATCGTCCGGGCGGCCCGGGCGCCGGCGGCGCGCACCGTCTTATCGACCAGCACGCGCGTCACCGCGTCCTGAAACGCCGCGGCGATGTCGGCCGTGGACCCGCTCCGCTGCTCGGCCCCGTCTGGCGCGGGGCGAGCGGCCGCGCGCATGACCGCGGTCTTAAGTCCGCTGAACGAGAAGTCGAAACTGTCCTGGTCCGGAAACGGAAGCGGCAGCCGCACCGCGTCCGCGCGGCCGGTGCGCGCGGCCTCCTCGATCGCGGGCCCGCCGGGATAGCCGAGCTCAAGCGCGCGCGCCGCCTTGTCGAAGGCTTCCCCGGCGGCGTCGTCACGGGTGCGTCCCAGCATCTCGTAGACGCCGTGATCGCGCATCAGGAGCAGATCGGTGTGCGCCCCCGACACGATGAGGACCACCGCCGGCAGCGCGAGATCCGGATGCTCGAGAAAATTCGCGTAGATGTGGCCCTCGACGTGGTTCACCCCGATGAGCGGGAGGTCGAGCGCCAGTGCGAGGCTCTTGGCCGCGGCGACGCCGACCGTGAGCGCTCCGACGAGCCCGGGACCGCAGGTCACCGCGATCGCGTCTACCGTATCCAGCGTCGTCTCCGCGCGGTCGAGCGCTTCGTCGATCACAGGGCCGAGCCGCTCGAGGTGCCGGCGTGAGGCGAGCTCTGGAACGACGCCGCCGTACCGCGCATGCAGGTCCACCTGGGAGGCGACGACGTTCGAGCGGAGGCCGGCGGCCGCCTCACCCGGCGCGAGCGGAGGCCACGCCAGCACGGCCGCGGCGGTTTCGTCACAGGAAGTTTCGATGGCGAGGATGCGCACGGGTGACCTTTACCGCCCGCGGCTCTCCGGCCGCGGGATCACAATCCGGACGTCGTCCCGCCCGTGTCCCCTTCGAGCGTGGACCGGTTGCGCTCGTAGCGCTCCTGGAACGCCGGCTCGTAGACGTTTCCGGTCCACATGACGATGGCGTCCTCGCGGTTGTCGCTGTAGTAGCCCTTGCGGACGCCGATATCCTTGAAGCCGTACTTCTTGTATAAGGCCTGCGCCCCGCCGTTGGTGCGGCGCACCTCCAGTGTGATCCACCGGGCGCCCCGCCGCATCGACTCGGCGATCAGCGCGACGAGCAGGCGCTCGCCGATGCGCCGCCGCCGACACTCCGGCGCCACCGCGATCGTCGTCACGTGCGCCTCGTCGAGAATGATCCACATCCCCGTGTAGCCGACGACCGCGTCCACGTCGCGGGCCACGAGGTAGCAGGCCAGACGATTGTCGCGCAGCTCCCGCAGATACGCGTCGCGCGGCCACGGCGAGGGAAACGACGTCTGCTCGATTTCGAGCACGCGCGGAATATCGTCCTCGCGCATCGGCCCGATAGAAATCCGTTCGTTCGCGATCACCATGGTCACCGTTCGCTTCCCGGCGGCGTTGGGGTTTCCTGCCACGGCCGCGCTTCCGGACGCCGTCCGTACGCCGGCAGAAGTCCCGTCCCATCGTCGCCCGCACCGCGGAGCAGCCGCGGACGCGCGAGCCGGCCCGCCGTCTCCGCGCTCGGATAGGCGTCCGGGCGTTGGATCACCCGGCGGATCCCGGCTTCCGCGAGCGCCGCGACGAGCGCCGGGGCATAGCGCGACAGCCCGTCGCCTGCCACCACGAGGGGCTGGTGCGCGACGCCCTGCGCCTCGAGCACGGCCCGCATCTCCGCGACGGCGGCCGCGGGCTGAGCCACCACGGCCGGGATAAGGCATACCGGCTCGGGCTCCGGTCCGAGGCGGTAGAGCGCCGCGGCGATCTCTCCTCGATACGCGTCGAGGACCGGCAGGATGAACCCCGCGCCGCCGGTGGAGCCGGCCAGGGTCTCCAGGGTGCCCACGCCGAGCACCGGCACGCCGCGCGCGCGGGCCCACGCCGTTGCCGTGGCGATGCCGATGCGCAGCCCGGTGAACCCGCCCGGCCCGCATCCGACCGCCACCCCCTCGACGCCGTCCGGACCTACCCCGGCGTCGCCGAGCACGCCGTCGATCGCCGCGGCGAGCCATTCGAGGTGCCGCTTCGGAGCCCGGAGCGCGCGCAATGCCACCACGCCGGCGTGGTCCACGACCGCGACGCCCGCCACCGGGGTCGCGGTCTCTATCGCGAGGACGCGCACGTCTCGAGGTCGTCCCGGATGCGACGTGACCGCTCACCGTGGGCGCCAATGCGCACCGTCCGCGCGTTTTCGTCGGTCTCGAATGCCAACTCGACGGACAGGTGATCGGCGGGCAGCGCCGGCGGCCCGGCCCACTCGATCGCCGTGACGCCGTCGCCTTCCATTATTTCTTCCAGGCCCAGACCGTCCAGGTCGGACGGGCCGATCCGGTACAGGTCGACATGGTAGAGCGGCAGCGGCCCGGGATAGTGGTGAACGAGGACAAACGTGGGGCTTCGAACGTAACCACCCGCCCCGAGACCGCGGGCGAGGCCCTGGACGAAACAGGTCTTGCCGGCGCCGAGCGGGCCCGTGAGCGCCACCACGGCGCCGCGCGCGTCATGCTTCCGGAGAAGCCGGCCGAGCGCCTCGCCCAGCGCGCGGGTTTCGTCCGAGCTGCCGGTGCGACGCGCCAGCACGCCGGAGCCCGCACCGTCTCCCCCCTCGTGCGGCTCGCGCCGCGAAGGCGGGATCTCGCCGGACACGTGGTGACTGCCGCGGCGCGTTTAGCCGGCGCCCTTGGCGCCGCCGTCCAGGCGCTTGATGAACGGCGCGATGAGGTCGATCGGGATCGGGAAAATCGTCGTCGAGTTCTGCTCCGAGGCGACCTCCGTGAGGGCCTGCAGATAGCGCAGTTGGAGGGCGATCGGCTGCTCCGCGATTTTTGCGGCGGCCAATACCAATTTCTCTGCCGCCTGATACTCGCCCTCGGCGTTGATGATTTTGGCGCGCCGTTCGCGCTCGACCTCGGCCTGCCGGGCCATGGAGCGCTTCATGCTCTCGGGCAGGACGACGTCGCGGACTTCGACGAGCGTCACTTTGATGCCCCACGGTTCGGTGGTTTCGTCGATCACGCGCTGGAGCTGCTGGTTGATCTTGTCGCGCTGGGCCAGCAATTCGTCGAGCTCGTGCTGCCCGAGCGTGCTGCGCAGCGTGGTCTGCGCGACGAGGTAGGTGGCGCGGCTGAAGTTCTCGACTTTGACGATCGCGTCCTCGGGATTGACGATTCGGAAGTACACGACCGCGTCGACCGTCACCGGCACGTTGTCGCGCGTCATCATCTCCTGGCGGGGAATGTCGAGGGTCACGACGCGCAGGTCCAGCTTGACCATGCGGTCGACGATGGGAATCAGGATGATCACGCCGGGCCCGCGCGCGCCGACCAGCCGGCCGAGGCGGAAGATGACCCCGCGCTCGTACTCGCGCGCGATTTTGACGATCGACCCGAGCAACGACAACCCGACGAGGATCACCGCCACCAGCAGCGGCGCGAGAAACGTCGTCATTTCGCCCCCTCCCTGCGCACAACGAGGTGCAGCCCCCGAACCTGGACGACGCGGACGCGCTGGCCCGCCGGGATCGTCCCGTCTTCCGACTCCGCGCTCCACAACTCGCCGTCGACGAACACCGTCCCGGACGGCCCCAGGTCGCTCCGCGTCATGCCGATCGCGCCGAGGAGCGCTTCGCGGCCGGTGTAGACCTTCCGGGCCTGCGCGCGGATCCCGGCGCCGACCGCGAACGCAAAGAATGCCGCGGTCAAGGCGGCCATCGTCAAGATCAGCGTGATTGAAATCCGGAGGAACGGGGCCTGCCGTTCCGTGAGCAGCAGCGAGCCCAGAATGAACGCGGCGAGGCCGCCGGCCGTGAGGATGCCGTGGCTCGGCACCTTGACGTCGGCGATGAACAGGATGAGTGAGAACCCGATCAGCATCAGGCCGGCGAGGTTCACCTCGATGACGGCGAAGGAGGCGAGCGCAAGGATGAGCGCGAGCCCGCCGATCACGCCGGGGAAGACCGACCCGGGGTTGCTCAGCTCGAAGATGATGCCGTAGATCGCCATCGTCATCAGGATGAAACCGATGTTCGGATCGCTGAGCAGGAGCAGAAACCGCTCCGTCGCGTCCATCGGGATCTCGACTAGGCGGGCGCCGCGGGTGTGGAGGGGCCGGGTGCCGCCGGCCGTCTGCACCGGCCGGCCGTCGACCGCGGCCAGCAGCGCCTGCGGACTGTCGGCGATGAGATCGATGACGTGGAGCTTGAGCGCCTCCTGGTCCGTGATCGAGACGCTCTCGCGGACCGCCCGTTCCGCCCACTCGGGGTTCCGGCCGCGCCGGACCGCGAAGCTGCGGACCTCGGCGGCCGCGTCGTTCGTGACCTTGGCGATCATCGTCTTGTCCTCGGCGGTCCCCCCGCCGCCCGGCGCCACGTTGACGGGATGTGCCGCTCCAAGGTGCGTCGTCGGGGCCATCGCCGCGATGTTCGCGGCATACGTGATGAACACGCCCGCCGATGCCGCGCGCGCGCCGCTCGGCCAGACGTAGACGATCGTCGGCGTCGGCGAGGCGAGCAGCGCCTTGGCGATCTGGTCCATCGACGTCATGAGACCGCCCGGCGTGTCGAGCTCGATGATGAGGGCCTCGGCGCCGTCCGACGATGCCTGGCGGAGGCCTCGGAGGACATAGCGCGCCGTCGCCGGGCCGATGATGCCGTTGAGCTGGAGGACGTCGACCACGGGCGGCGCGACCGGCCGTGCGGAGGACGGCGGCTGCGCCGGCGCGCCGGCGGCAAGGGCCGGGGTACCGCGCGCCGCGGCGATCCCGCCCGCGACGGGGACCGCGAGCAGCAGCGCCACGGCGAGACGGGCGCTCATGAGCACGGCGCGCTTACGCCGGCGGTCGTTCATGCCGTGCTGTTCTACGCTTCCGGAAGGGGTCCTGTACCGGCAGGAGGCCGCGAAGCGGCCGGAGGTCCCGCACCAGACGGGGTCGGGACGCGCCGGCGCCTACACGAGGGAGCGTGCCATCACGAGGCACGCGATCGTGACCGTGAACGCCTGCTCGGCGTCTTTCGCCTTGAACGCCGTCGCCCGCGGCGTGGCGCGCGTCACGCCGGGGATCAGCATGCAGCGGTCGGCCATCGACGTGTACATCCAATCGATCTCGAGGTTGACGGGCTTCGCCACCACAAACGGCTTGAGGTCCCGCGCGCGCTTGAGCGCCTTGGCCGCGCCCTCTTTGATGCGCCGCCGGGCTTCCACCGGCTGGTACGAGCGCGCGGCGACCCGGCCGATCGCCTCCTTGACCGCGACGACCTCGACGTGCGGGATGAGCTTTTTCACCTGCTGCACCGCCGTCCCGTCGCCGGTGACGAGGGCGACGGGCACTTTGAAGTGCCCCGCGAGCGCCGCGTTCAGGCCCGCCTCGCCCACGACGAGATTGCCGAGCTTGATCTGGCGGACGCACGCGCCGCTGTAGGTGTGGTCGAGAATCGCATCCTGCGTCCCGGCGGAGGCGTGATAGCCGGTGAAGAACACCGCGTCGAACGAGGCGTCGATGCCCTGCATCATGCTGTAGGGCTTCGGACTCCCGCTGACGAGCTGTGCCTGGGGATGGAGCTCCTCGATAAGAAGGTTGCGCATCGTGGCGTGTGAATCGTTGACCACGATCTCCTTCGCCCCGGCCTCGAGCGCGCCCAGGATCGCCGCGTTGACCTCTTCGGTCATAAGCCGCCGGAACCGGTTGTAGTCCGGGCGGCCCTCGCGCGTCTGTTCGGCGTCGGTAATGCCGGCCGTGCCCTCCATGTCCGCGGAGATAAAGACCTTCATGCGCTCCCCCCTAGTGGCATCGCGCGAACGCGACACGATGCAGCGCGTGCTTGCATACGTGCCGTGCGCCGGGACTTCCTTTAATTGGGCGGAGTTGGCGGCCCCAGGCCGCTACGCTTCGTGGAGTTGAACGAGCGGCCGTATAGCGCCGACGACGTCGCCGCGGGTGTTGAGTACCTTGGGCTGGGCGTGCGCCGCGAGTGCCTGGGCCTCGGCCGGCCCGGCGGCGCCGAGCTGCCGCAGCACCTCAACGAGGATCGGCCCCATCGCCCTCGCGTTCCCGTCTTCGATCTTCACCGCGATCCCGAGCCCCCGGCTGCGCAGCGCGATGCCAAAGCCGCCCTCCGCCCCGCCCTTGCAGAAGAGCCGGTCGCCCATAGCCTCCATCAACGAGGTCGCGAGCCGGCCGGTCCCCGACACCATCACGGGGTGGGCGGCCATCTCGTCCCCGATGCGGCGAACGGCCTCGGCACGGGGGGCCGGCAGGCCGGCCGGGTCCGCCAGCCGCCCGAAAGCCTGCGCCAGCTGCCCGACGGTGGCGTGGAACGTCGGCACCCCGCACCCGTCGGTCGCCTGCGCCAGCGGATCGCCGTTCGCGCCGGCAACCATGTCATTTACGCAGAAATCGGCGATGATCGTCGCGATCCGGCGCTGGAGCGGATGGGTGGGTTCGAGGTACGTCTCCGTCGGCCAGCCGTAGAGCCGGCACGAGGCCAGCATCCCGGAGTGCTTTCCGGAACAGTTGCTGTGGATCGCTTCGGGCGCGCGGCCGGCGCGGGCGAGCGCGGCCGCCGTCGCAGGATCGTGCGGCACGTGCGGGCCACACCGCAGCGCCGAGGGGTCGAGCCCGATCTTCGAGAGGATCGACCGCACCGCGTCGAGGTGCACCGGCTCCGCGGCGTGCGAGGCGCAGATCACGGCGAGCTCCGGCCCGGTGAGGCCGAATTTCTCCAGGCCGCCCCCCTCGACGAGCGGCAGCGCCTGCAGGGGCTTGCAGGCGGATCGCAGGTACAGCGGCAGCGACGGGTCGCCGGCAGCATAGCGGATCTGCCCGTCGCGATCCGCGACCACGACGGCGCCGCGATGGACGCATTCCACCCGTCCCCCGCGCTCGACGAGGGCGAGGGGAACGCTATCCCACATGGACGCCGCGGGCCGCGCGGACGAGCTCGACAAACAGGCGGCGGTGCGCCGGGCCGGTGCGCCACATCCGCTCGGGGTGCCACTGGACGCCGAGCACCCATCGGCAGCCCGGCGCCTCCACAGCCTCGATCAGCTCCGGCTTGTCCGGCTCGATCGCCTTCGCCGTCACCACGAGGCCGGGCGCCACCTGCGCGATCGCCTGATGATGGAACGTGTTGACGCCGAGCCGGTCGACGCCGGCGATCTCCCGAAGACGGCTGCCCGGCGCCACCTCGACCTCGTGCACCGTCGCGTCGAGCGGAGTGTCCGGCCGCGATTTGCGCTGCTGGTGGCTCCACGCCTGCCGGCCGGTGCGCTCAACGTCGAGGTCCTGGATGAGCGTACCGCCGAGCGCGACGTTGAGGACCTGGATCCCGCGGCACACCGCGAGCATCGGCAGGTCGCGCCGCACGGCTTCGCGCACCAGCGGCAGCTCGAGCGCGTCGCGCTGTGCGTCCACTTCCACCGACATCGCGGGGTCGACGTCCTGACCGTACGCTTTGGGATCGACGTCGAGCCCGCCCGTGAGCACGAGGCCGTCCACGCGATCCAGCGCGTCCTGCCCGGCGCCGGGCTGGATCGGCACCGGCGTCCCGCCGGCGGCGTCGACCGCCTCGACGTACGCCTGAAAGGCCTTCTGCTCAAACTCCGTGCGGGTGGCGCCGACGATGCCGATCCGCGGGCGGTCTTCTGTCACGACATGACTCCTTCGATCGAAGAGTTTGCCTACGCAAATACGTCGGCGACGGCGATTTCGATACCCGGAAAGAGCGGACTGGAAAGCTTGGCTCCCGAGTGCAGCGTGCCCTCATCCTCATAGGCGCCGTTGCGCCAGGCGAATCTGCGGATCTCGCGGCCGTCCGGGTCGATGACCCAGTACCAGCGCACGCCGTGTTTCGCGTACTGCCGCAATTTAACGCCAAGATCCCGCTTGCTCGTCGTCGGAGAGAGAATTTCCACAAGGAGGTCAGGGGCGCCCCTGATCGCTTCGTCCTTACGATGGCGAGTCGCGCCTTTGCGATGAAAACGAGATCGGGGACGACCACGGCTTCCGTCTCATGCAGCACAACGTCAACCGGAGACACGTAAACCTCACCGTAGCCGCGTTGCTGAGCCCGCCGCGACAGGTCAAAGAGACTACCGACGATGCGCTGATGCGTCGTGGTCGGCGAGGCCGTCACTACGAGCTCACCCTCGAGAATCTCGTAGCGCTTGCCGTCGTCCGGCGTCTGTCGGATGTGCTCGTAAGTGAGGATCGGCTCAATCCTCGCCATGTCCATCACCGTCTCGCTCTATTGTTTCTTCGCTCATGGTATAGCGATCAGGAGTGTGATGCAAGGACAACCGGCCGCGCTCGACGATGGCCTCGCACGCAGGGATCCAGGAACGATATGCTGTAGTCATCTATACGTTGGTATATATAAATTACTGTACACTTGAAACGCTCTTGCCGGGGGAGATATCTTGTAGTACATTTATGTATGACAGATCGGGGAAGGTGACATCGTGCCGACCACGGTGAGACTCGATCCTGATACTGAGGCGATTCTACGGCGTCTCGCGCGAAAGACCGGCCGGACAAAATCGTCCATCATACGCGAAGCGATCTCGAGGATGTCCGAGACGCACTCTCTGCCGAAACCGGGCGGTTCCCTCTATGATCAAATCACCGATCTGGTTGGCGTCGGACACGGCGGACCGTCCGACCTGGCGTCCCGGTCTGAAGAAATTCTCCGCGACCTCTTCGGGCGTCGTCACCCCCGGCGATGAAGCGCGTACTTGTTGACACCGGCCCGCTCGTCGCAATTGTCGATGCAACCGACAAAGACCACGATCGCTGCGCCGGGGAGTTGAAGAAGCTGACCGATCCCCTCGTCACGACGTGGTCCGTCGTCACAGAAGCGGCCTACCTCTTGGGACAAACCGCGAACCCTACGGACTCTCAGGACGCGCTGTTGGCCGCGATCGAACGGCAGGTTGTTCTTGTGGCCGCGGTTGACCACGCGGATCTCCCACCGGTGCGGGCGTTGCTTCGGAAGTACCGGGACCTGCCTATGGACCTTGCCGACGCCACGTTGGTGCGGGTTGCCGAGCGTGACGGCATCCGGCAAATCTTCACGCTCGACAGACGAGATTTCGAAGTCTACCGTATCGGGCGGCTAGAAACGTTCACGATCATCCCGTAGTTTCTCGTTGACATTTCGTCAATCGATGTTACGATATTCAGGCGGCGGCGTGGCCGAAGTCCCTCACCCTATCGAGGGAAGGCACGCCCGGACGCCTCGGGCGTCGGAAGGGTTCGGACGGGTAAGGCCCCGACGGCAACGGAAGGTCGGCGTGCCTGCGATGTCGCCGGAGCGGCCGGGCGGCGGATACCAATAGGGCCGGCCGTGAGGGGAAGATCCTCCGCGGTGTCGATGCCGGCTCTGCAGGCCGGCGGAGCCGCGTGGCTGAACAACCTTACCGGACTTGACCGTGCAGGCTTGGCAACCTGCCGCCGCCGCACTTAATCCGTAACGCGTTCCAATCGCAACGAGGCTAATGCGGCCGCCGCCTCGCGGGCCGCGAGATGGGCCTCGTCCCAGCCGACCGCACGAAACCGAATGGCGTCGCCGCGCCGTGCCTGCGCCACCAGGCGCAGGTCCGCGCGCAGGATGGCGGCGATCTTTGGATAGCCGCCGGCGGTCGGGCCGTCCGCCATGATCGCGATCGGCTGCCCGCCGGACGGCACCTGCAGCGCCCCGGGCATCAGGCCGTCCGAGAGCAGTTCCGCGCCCGACCGATGCTCGAGCCGCGGTCCGTCGAGCCGGTATCCCACCCGGTCAGCCTGCATGCCCGGCGAAAACTCCTGCGCGAGCAGCGCGGCCACCGCGGCGTCGGTGAAGTATGAGTCCTGCGGACCCAGCACGACCCGCGCGGTGCAGGGACCCCCGGCCGGCGGTCGCGCATCCGCCGGCAGACGGAGCAGCGCTCCCGCCGCGCGGCGGCCGCACGCGAGCAGGTCGCCGTCCGCGAGCCGCCGGCCGCCGTATCCGCCGAGCGCCGCGCGCACATACGTCGAGCGGCTGCCGAGGGCGGGCGGCACGTCGATCCCACCGGGGACGGCGATGTACGCCCACTGCCCCGCCCGCGGCTGGCCGAACTCGAGCACGTCGCCTTCCCGCATCGGAATCGCGGTCCATCCGGGCACCGGCCGGCCGTTCACGGCCGCCGAGAAGTCCGCCCCGGTGATCGCCACGACGCTTCGCCGGGCCGCCACGAGCCGGGGGCCCGGCGCCGTGCACTCGAGCACCGCCGCGCCCGGCGGATTCCCGAGCAGCAGGTTCGCGATCCGAAGCGACAGCGGATCCATCGCGCCGCTCTGCGGCAGACCGAACCGACGGTAGCCCGGCCGTCCAACGTCCTGCACCGTGGTCCACAGGCCGCCGCGTTCGACGACGAAGTCCGGCGCCGCCGGCGGCCGCGGGGCGGCCGGGGCCTCGTCGCGGGGCGCCTGCCGATCGTACTCGCGCTCGCTGATCGCGACGAATCGCACGCGGTCCCCCGCGTCCAGCAGAAACGGCGCCTCGCGCCCCGGGTCGTAGATCCTGAGCGGCGTGCGGCCGATGAGCCGCCATCCGCCGGGACTCGCCACGGGGTAGACGCCGGTCTGCTGGCCGGCGAGCGCCACGGTCCGCTGGGGGACGTAGGTGCGCGGCGACCGCAGCCGCGGCACGCGAAGCACTTCCGGAAGCGTGCCCATGTACGGGAAGCCGGGGCTGAAGCCCAGCATGTAAACGCGATACTCCCGGCCGGTGTGGGCTTCGACCACACCCTGTTCGGTGAGACCGACCTCCGCGGCGAGCGACGGCAGATCGGGGCCGTGCACGCCGCCGTAGGCCGTGGGCAGCTCCACCATCCGCCCGGCGGGCAGCGACGATGGATCGGCGCGGGGCACCGCCGCGAGCAGCGCCTCGCGTACGGCCGCGGCCGTGGTGCGCAGCGGATCGAAGACGACGAGGAGCGAGCGGTAGGTCGGCAGGGTCTCGACGACGCCGGGCGGATGCTCCGCGTCGAGCACGCGCCGAAGCGCCAGCACCGCGGCGTTCGCGGCGTCGGAGATCTCGTCGCCGCCGAACTCGGCCACCACCCCCGAGTCGCCGAGCGGCCGAAGCTGTGGAACGCCGACGGCCGCCACCTATTCGACGGCCGGGGGTTCCGCCTTCGGATAGGAGCCCAGCACCCGCAGCATGGAGGTGTGGCGCCGGAGGTCGGCGAGCGCCGCGCGCATCGCGTCGTCGTCGACGTGTCCGTCCACATCGACGTAAAACACGTACTCCCAGGGCCGCTGGCGGCCGGGCCGCGACTCGATCTTCGCGAGGTTGATGCCGCGCGTCGCCAGCGCGCCGAGCGCTTGATAGAGCGTGCCGGGCTTGTTCTCGACGACGAACACGACCGAGGTCTTGCTGCGCTGCGTCCGCGGCGCCGGGGACGGATCCAGCACGAGGAACCGAGTGTAGTTGTTGGGATTGGTTTCGATCCCTTCCGCGAGCACGTGCAGGCGGTAGAGGTCCGCGGCCCGGCGGGAGGCAATCGCCCCCGCCCCGGCGGGCCGCTGCTCGGCCACCATCTTCGCGCTGCCGGCCGTGTCGCCAAAGACCACCGGCTCAATCCCGTGGCGCCGCAAGAACGCATCGCACTGCGCGAGCGCCTGCGGATGCGAGTACGCCCGCGTGATCTGCTCGAGCTTGAGCCCAGATGGCGCCATGAAGCAGTGCCGGACCCGCAGATCGTACTCCCCCACGATGAACAGGTCGTGCTTCAAAAGAAGATCGTACGTCTCGTTGATGCTGCCGGCCTGCGAATTCTCGACGGGCACGACCGCGCCGTCCGCGTGGTGCGCGACCACCGCGTCGAACGTTTGGACGAGGTCGGGGCACGGCACCGGCTCCACGCGGTCGCCGAAGACCCGGAAGACGGCCTCTTCGCTGTTAGCGCCCGGCTCGCCCTGAAAGGCGACGCGCACGACGACCCCTCCCCTCCGGCGCGGCTGCGGAAGCGTCCCACGCGGCGACCAGCGTCCGGACCGAGCGCGCGGCGCCGCCGCTCGTGAACACGCGGGGCACGCGCGCGGCGACGCGCACCAGGAGCTCCCACGGAATGGTCTGCGCCGCGGCGGCGACCTCTCCGACCGGCAGCGCCGGTCCCCACAGTTCGACCACGTCGCCCTTCCGCACCTGGAGATCTCCCGCGTCCACGGTCAGCTGATCCATGCTGATCCGGCCGGCGAGCGGCACGCGGCGGCCGGCGAGCGTCACGGCGGCGGAGGGCCAGGCGAGCCGCGGATACCCGTCCGCGTATCCCAGCGGCACGGTGGCGATCGTCGTCTCCCGGGGCGCGCGGTACTCCCGGCCGTAGCCCACCGTCGTTCCGGCGGCCACGCGCTTCGCCTGCACGACCCGCGCGCAGAGGCGCATCGCCGGCCGCAGCGGCACGCGCGCGCCAAGATGCGGCGCCGGCGCGATGCCGTACACCGCGATGCCGCAGCGGACAAGATCGAAGTGCGCCTCGGGCAGCACGAGCGTCGCGGCGCTGTTCGCGGCGTGGCACAAGAGACCGCCGCCCTGGCTCCCCGCGCGGGGGAGGCCCGCCTCCCGCAGCGACGCCACCACGCCAGCGAACGCCGCGGTCTGGTCGCGGGCCGGCGTGAGATCGCGGTCGTCGGCCGCCGGAAAGTGAGTGTAGCATCCCTCAAGAACGATGCCCGGCAATTGTGCTATCGCCGCGGCCAGCGCCGGCGCGTCGCCGGCGGTGCACCCGGCCCGCCCCATCCCCGTGTCGACCTTGAGATGCAGCCGCGCCGTGCGGCCCGACGCCGCCGCGGCCCGGCTCAACGCCCGTGCCGCGTCCAGGTCCGCGACGCCGACCGCGAGGTCGTTCGCCACGATGCGGTCCGCCTCGTCCGGCAGCGTCAGATCGAGCAGCACCACCGGCTCCCGGAGTCCCGCCCGGCGCAGTTCTTCGCCTTCGTCCACCGTCGCGACCCCGAAGCCCCAGGCCCCCGCCGCCGCCGCGGCCTGCGCCACCTCCACGGCCCCGTGGCCGTAGGCGTTGGCCTTCACGACCACCATTAGTTGTGCCGGCGGGACGAGCACCCCGCGGAGCGCGCGGACGTTGTGCTGGATCGCGTCGAGATCGATCTCCGCCCAGCCGGCCCGCAGCGCCTTCTCAGACATTTGTGATGCCATCGTCGACCGATCCGGCGCGGACACGCGCGAGCGCCCGGGGGATCGCGTCGGCGACCTCGTGCGAGAGCAGGCCGAGCTCTCCCGGCGCGGCAAGGTCGCCCGCCAGTCCGTGAAGATAGGCCGCGCACACCGCCGCATCCCACGGTGGCAGACGTTGGGCCAGCAGCGCGGCGACGACGCCGGTCAGCACATCGCCGGTGCCACCCGTCGCCATCGCGCCGTTGCCGTTCGGCACGATGCCCGCGCGGCCGTCCGGCGACGCCACGACCGTGCGCGCCCCTTTCAGGATCGTCACCGCGCGGAACGATGCCGCGGCTTCCCGAGCCGCGGCGACGCGGTCGCGCTGGATCTCCGCGATGGACGACCCCATGAGGCGCGCCAGTTCACCCGGGTGCGGGGTGATCACCACCGGCCCCGGCGCGTCGCGCAGCGCGTCGGTCTTGCCCGCGAGGGCGTTGAGCGCATCCGCGTCCGCGACGACCGGGCCCCCGAGCGACGGGAGGAGACGGCGGACGGCCGCCACCACCTCGGGGTGCGTGGTGAGCCCGGGCCCGATCGCGACGACCGCGGGGTGGTTGCCGTCGACCGCCGCGACGGCCTCGCGAATCACGTCCTCCGCGGCCGCACTCAGCGTACCGGCGTCCGTCTCCGGCAGCGGGAGCGTCATCGCCTCGGGCAGCGACGCGGTCGGGACCGTCACGAGCGATCGCGGGATCGCGACGGTCACGAGGCCGGCCCCGCCGCGAATCGCGCCGCGGGCGGCAAGGACGGCGGCGCCGGTGAAGCCGCGGGCGCCCGCGACGACAAACACGTGGCCGTAGGTCCCCTTGTGGCCGTCGGCGCCGCGCCGCGGCAAGGCCCGGTCGACCCATGCGGCGCGGACCAACTCGGCGCGGATCGGCGCCTCGTCGACCACCGTCGCGGGCAGGCCGATGTCGGCGACGAAGAGCCGGCCTGCGCACGCCGCGGCCGGATACTGCACCAGCCCGAGTTTGGGGAGACCCATCGTCACGGTCGCCGCCGCCTGGATGACCGGCGGGTCGGCGGCGCCGGTGGTCGCGTCGATGCCCGACGGCACGTCGACGGCAAGGATCGGCGTTCCGGAGCGGTTCGCCGCCTCGATCAGCGCGGCGGGCAGCCCGCGGGCCGGTCCGTGGAAACCGGTGCCGAACAGCGCGTCGACGATAAGGTCACAGTCGCGCAGGGCCGCCTCGAGGGCGGACGGCGAGAGTCCCGTCGCCTCGATCACCGGGATGTGGCGTTCGCGGAGGGCGGGAAGATGCGGCGCGGGCCCGGCCAGGATCACCGTCACCCGCGCGTCTCCCACGAGATCGCGCGCAGCGACGAGCCCGTCGCCGCCGTTGTTCCCCTTGCCGGCCAGCACCACCACGCGCCGCCCGCCGCGGCCTTCCAGCAGCCGCCGGGCGACTTCCGCCGTGCGCGCGCCGGCCCGTTCCATCAGCGCCGCGACGGACACGCCGGCCACATCCTGCGCGCGCTGCTCGAGCGCCGCCATTTCCTTGGGCGTCGGCAGCTTCATCTTCGGGTGTTCGCGAGGAACGAGATCGCCGCCGCCGTCACTCGGCGACGGCGTGCGCGACGGCGAGATCCCGCGTGTGCGAGATCGACACGAACCACGCCTGCACGCCGAGCTCGGCCGCCGCCTGCGCCGCGCGCCCGGTGAGGCGCACGACCGGCCGCCCGAGCGGATCGCCCTCGATCTCGATCTCGCGCCACGCCATGCGGCGCCAGCCGAGGCCGAGGGCCTTCATCACCGCCTCTTTGGCCGCGAACCGTCCGGCCAGCCGTTCCGCCGACGTCCGCGCGCTGCCCGCATGCCGCCGCTCGCCGGGCGTGAACACCCGCGAGAGAAATCCGTCGCCCCACCGCACCGTCGCGCGCCGGATGCGGTCCACCTCGATAATGTCGACCCCGATCCCGCGAATCATCGCATCGTCACCGCGGCCCGCCCGCCGGGGCTCAGGCCGGACGTGGTTCCGCCTCGTCGACGAGCATCACCGGGATGCCGTCCCGGATCGGGTAGCGCCGGCCGCATTTCCCGCAGACGAGCCGGTCGCCTTCCTGCTTCACCGGCGTCTTGCAGACCGGGCATGCCAAGATTTCGAGCAGTTCCTTATCGATCATCGGCACGGCTCCTTAGCGCGTATTACAGACCATCCACGAAACGCTGAACGGCCTCGAGATATTGCGGCACCTGTGTGACGGCCGCCCGCACCGCCTCTTGAACCTTCACCGGGTCAATTTCATTGTACTCATGCGCCAGCCGATTTCGTAATCCTGCGGCGGGGGCCATGGCCCGCGCCGCCTCGCGCGGCAAGACGCCGACATCACCGAGGCGAAGGAACGAATCGAAGAAATCCCGCGGCGGCACACCGGACGACTCCATGATGAGGTGATAATTGATGTCGATCATACGACCGATGATGCGTTCAAGGAGCCGTTCCGCCGCCAGCTCGTTGATGTCGTTTGAAAGGTAGTCGTCTCGCGTAAGCCGGCCGATGGCTTCGAGGCGCGGCATGTCCTGCAGGATCAGCGCCATTTTACGGGTTACCAGGGTCCGATCAACCGGCATGGCGCAGGCGCTCGATCCCTCTTCGAACGGCGTCGGCTTCTAGGGCAAAGAACCGCTCGTATTCGACGAAGCGTCTCCACGCGTAGAGCTCGTATCGCAAAAATGTTTCGCGGTCGCCGTACAACAACTGCGCGTGCCGGAAGACATGAAACAAGAGGAGCGCATCGGCCCGGTAGAGCCAGACTACATCCACACCGTGTCGTGGGAAGATCGTCTCAAGATCCCCCCACAGATCCATCTCGTCGTCCGACCGGCCCTCCTGAAGCACCGCGAGATCCACGTCGCTTGCGGCATGCGCGCGGTCGGTCACGCGAGAGCCGAACGCCACCAGCAGCCGCACGCGGTGTCGTTCACAGATTGAGTTGAGCCGCTCCTGATCGTCTGTTGAAAGGGAAATCATTCCGCCCTCCGGCTGAACCATTCGACGGTTCGGCGAAGGCCTTCCTCCAGCGAGACGCGCGGCTGCCAGCCGAGGACGTCGCGAATCCGGTTCACGTCGAGATAAATGCGGTGCACCTCGCCGGGGATCGCGGGGCCGTGCTCCGGCGCCGCGTCGGTCCCCGTGAGCGCGCGGAGCCGGTCCGCGATCTCGTTGACCGAGGTCCCGACCCCGGAGCCGACGTGCATCGGCTCGGGCAGCGACCGCCCGAGCACGTGGAGATTCGCGTCGGCGACATCGCCGACGTAGACGAAATCCCGCACCTGCGTCCCGTCGCCGAAGATCACCGGCCTGCGGCCGCCGAGCATCGCCTGCGTGAAGATCGCGACGACCCCGGCCTCGGTCGAGGGGTCCTGGCGCGGTCCGTACACGTTGCCGTAGCGGAGCACCGTCGTGTTGAGCCCGTGCATCCGCCGGTAGTACGCCATGTACTGTTCGCCGAGATACTTGTGCAGCCCGTAGGGAGACGTCGGCAGAATCGGATCGTCCTCCCGGACCGGGACCGTCCGCGGCTCACCGTACAAGGCGCCCGCGGTGGACGAGAAGATCACCTGACCGGCGCCGTGCCGGTGCGCCAGGTCGAGGACGCGCAGCGTGCCCAGCACGTTGGTGACGGCGTCGCCCGCCGGATCCGCCAGCGACCGCCGGACGTTCGCCTGCGCGGCGTGATGCGAGACGACGTCTGGCCGCTCCTCTTCGAACACCGCGGCGAGACCGTCGCCGGCGATGTCGACGCGGTGGCAGCGGACGCCGGGCGGCGTGCGGTCCTCGCCGGTCACGATGTCCACCACGGCCACGTGGTGCCCAGCGGCCCGGTAGGCCTCCGCCACATGGGAGCCGATGAACCCGGCCCCGCCGGTGACGAGAATTCTCATCCGCCGGCCCGGAGGGGCCGCCTATTCCGCAACGGTCCGGCCGCGGCTCGCCGCGGTCACTCGACCGTCACGCTCTTCGCGAGGTTGCGCGGTTGATCCACGTCGTTCCCGCGAAGGCGCGCCACGTGGTAGGCGAACAGCTGCAGAGGGATCACGCTCAGGACCGGCGCGAGCAGCGGGTCGGTCGCCGGGATCTCGAGCAGCGTGTCCACGTGCGGCCGCACCGCCGCCGCGGTCGCGGCGGTGGCGACGCCCACCACCTCCGCGCCACGGGCCCGCACCTGCTGGATGTTGCTGACGATCTTATCGACGAGCGAGGGCTGCGTCGCCAGGGCGACGACGAGGACCCCCGGCACGATGAGCGCGAGCGTGCCGTGCTTGAGCTCCCCGCCCGCCAGCGCCTCCGAGTGAATGTAGCTGATCTCCTTGAACTTGAGGGACCCCTCCATCGCGACGGGATAGTCGAAGCCCCGTCCGACGAAGAACGCGTCTTCCACGGTGTGCAGCCGTTCCGCGAGCCGGATGATCTCCGGCTCGAGCCGCAGCACCGCCTGGGCCTGCGTCGGAAGCGCGCGCAGTCCGCGGATGAGCGAGGTGACGGCGGGAGGCGCGAGCGTGCAGCGCGCCTGTCCGAGCGCCCCCGCGAACATCGCAAGCGCCGCCAACTGCGTCAAGTAGGCCTTGGTCGAACACACGGAGATCTCGGGCCCCGCCCGCGTGTACAACACGCCCGATGCCTCGCGGGCCAGCGTGCTGCCGACGACGTTGGCGATCGCTACCGTGCGCGCGCCGCGCGCCTGGGCTTCGCGCAGCGCGGCGAGCGTGTCCGCGGTCTCCCCCGACTGGCTGATTGCAAGCGCAAGGGTTCGGGGGCCCACGAGTGGATCGCGGTAGCGGAACTCACTCGCTACGTCGGCTTCGGCCGGCACCCGCGCGAGATGCTCGATGAGCAGGCGCCCCACAAGTCCGGCGTGATAGGCCGTGCCGCAGGCGACCAGCCACACCTTGTCGATCTCGCGGGCGGCCCCCGGCGTAAACTCGACGCCGTCGAGGACGATCAGCGCGTCGTCCGGCAGCCGGCCCATCATCGTCTCCTGAAGGACGCGGGGCTGCTCGTGGATCTCCTTCAGCATGAAGTGGGCGTAGCCGCCCTTCTCCGCGGCCGAGGCGTCCCAGGTGATCCGCATCGGCTCCCGGGCCACGGGGCCGCCGCCGATCCGCGCGAGCCGCGCTTCGCCGCGCGTGATGACTGCGATCTCTCCGTCCTCGACGATCACGACGTCCCGCGTGTACGGCAGGAGCGCCGTCACGTCGGAGGCGAGGAGCATCTCCCCCTTGCCCAGACCGATCACGAGCGGGCTGATCATCCGCACGGCGACGATCTTGTCCGGCTCGTCCGCCGCGAGCACCACGAGCGCGTACGCCCCGGTGGCCTGGGACACCGCCCGCTCCACCGCGGCCGGCAGATCGCCCGCCGCAGGTGAGTCGGGGCCGCCCTCGTAAGCCTCCTCGATCAGGTGAGCGAGGACTTCCGTGTCGGTGTCGGATTTGAAGACGTGGCCCCGCGCGACGAGCGCCGATCGGAGTTCGAGGAAGTTCTCGATGATCCCGTTGTGGATGACGACGATCCGGCCGTGACAGTCCGCGTGGGGATGCGCGTTCTCATCCGAGGGATGCCCGTGCGTCGCCCACCGGGTGTGGCCGATGCCGACGATCCCCTGCACCGGCGACCGCTCGATCAACTCGGCCAGGCGTCCAATCTTGCCCGCGGCCTTGCGCACCTCGATCCCGCCGCCGTTCATCACGGCGACTCCGGCGGAGTCGTACCCGCGGTACTCCAGCCGCCGTAAGCCGTCGAGGAGTACCGGCACCGCCGGCCGCTCCCCGATGTACCCCATAATCCCGCACATACGCGCCTCCAGAATCCAGGACCGGCATGCGCCGGCGCCCGCGGGACAGCGTCCCACACCGGCGCGGCAGCACCCTCAACGGCCTCTGGGACAAGGTTCGGGCAACGGCGGACTTGTGCCCGCGTGTATCGGCGGTACGGGGACGGGGTGCCCCGCATACCGCCCGCCGCCTGAGATGTGCGTCCTGAACGCCTTTTGTCCCCGGAGTTGCCTCCGGGTTTTGGCAGCGTTCATGAGGTCCGGACCAGACCTAGGGTCACCCGCCGAATGGGAGCCGGCGAGACTCACCCGCCGTTAACTCCGCTGCTCGAGATCCCCTACCTCGTCAACTCACCGCGTCTCGGCGTGCCCGGTCGCGCGGCGAGTTCCGGCGCTTGATAAGCCGTGTGTCCCCTACACCTCCCCGTGGACTCGCATGCTCTTGGCGGCAGACCGACCGTCCTCCGGTCGGCCGCTCAGGTAACATTATTCCACTGTGCGAGCGATCCTGCCAGCGGCAGACCGTTATTACGTGGTCTATTGCCCGAAAACGGGTGCTAAATCCAGAACGAACCCCGGCAGCTCAGGGTCGAGGGCCACGGTCGCGGGGTTGGCGTGGATCTCCGGCGCCCGACCAGCCCGGTAAACCTCAACGCCGCGCCCCGACGGATCGACGAGCACAGCGATCTGAGCCCGGTTGGCAAGGTAGATTCGCAGCTTGTCGCGCAGCTCGGCGAGGGTGTTGCCCTCCGATCTAATCTCGAAGACCGCGTCCGGGCACAGCGGCGCGAACGTCCGACGCTCTTCCGGGGTCAGCCGTTCCCAGCGATCTTGCCGAATCCATGAGGCATCCGGCGCGTACACCGCATTGTTCGGAAGTCGGAACCCGCCCGACGAGTCGAATACCACCCCGCGACCGCGGTTCCACTCACGAAGCTGACCGAATACTTCGCCGCTCGCGCGGCTGCTCTCGCTTCCCGTCGGTGTCACGACGAGCTCCCCGTCCGCGGTGCGCTCAAACTGTAAGCCCGGGTTCTGACGAGAAAACTCAAGGAGTTCATCATCGGTCACCGGTCTCGTATGTTTGAGAGTGATCGCCATGGACGCGGCTCCCCGTGTGTCGTTCTTCATGATCCTACCACACACGGCCGATCATTTCCGCCGCCGCGAGACCCTAAGAGCCGCCTCGGGCGAGGAATACGCCGGCGTACTTCTGGCCAATGCCGCCTCGATCTCCGGCCACGCCTGTTCGAACGGGCGAACCACCGGGCTTGTGATCCCCAACGGCTCAAAGCGAGCGAGAACGACGACCGGCTTCCTGCGAAAGGTCACAATGACACTGTCTCCGCAGCTGACCTCTTTCAGGAGTTGCCGGGTTTTGGTCCGGAACTGCGTCGCAGTGACGAATCTCATCGTAAGACTGCCACATCCGCAAGGTCATGAAAGTGGCCGCACCGGGACATCGAGCGTCACATCTAGCAGCACGGAACCGCGGGCCTCGAGGGTGTGCCTGAGCGCGTCTTCGAGGTTCGAAACCGTGACCTGCTCGGCCGCCACCCCAAACGAGCGGGCCAGTCCGACGAGATCCACGCCGGTCACGTCCGTCGCGGGATACGCTCCCCGGCGCGCCGCCTGTCCGCCGAGACCGGCCAGTCCTTGCTTGAGGATGGTGTAGCCGCGATTGTTGAGCACGACCAATACGATCGCGATGCCGTACCGCGCGGCCGTCCACAGCGCCTGCGCCGCCATGAGAACGCTGCCGTCGCCGACGATCGCCAAGACGCGGCGGCCGGGGCACGCCAATTTCACCCCAAGCGCCGCGGGCAGGCCCCAGCCGATCGTCCCGCCCTTCTGCCCGAAGAACGAACCGGCCGCGGTCCGGGGGACACGGGCCAATACGGCGCCGCGGGCCGAGATGGCCTCCTCGACCAGGATGTCGTCGGGGGCAAGGACCGCCGCCACCGCGTCGGCGACCGCCTCGTACGGTCCATCCGGTGATTCGGTCGAGCGCCCGGGCGCCTCGGCTCTCCCGGGGGTGCGGCGGCGCAGATTCTCTGCCCGGCCGAGCGCCGTCCGCAACGCACCCAGCGCGGCCCGCAGGTCCCCAGGGACGCCGGCCGCGACCGGATGGTGGCGGCCGATGAACGCAGGAGCCAAGTCGAGGTGAACCACGCGTGTCCCCGGTGGAAGCGGGGCCGCGCCGTCATACAGGAAGTGCTCAAAGGGTGTCAGACCGGCGGCGAGCACGACATCGTGATCGGCCAGCGCCGCGCGCACGCCGGCCGCAAAACGTGGGAGGGCGCCGCGCGCCTGCGGGTGCCGCGTCGGAAAGACAAACCGCGTCGGATACGGTTCCAGCGCGACGGGCCACTCAGTGGCCTCGGCGAGCGCAAGCAGCTCCCCCTCGGCCCCCGCATGTGCCACCCGGTCGCCCGCAACAATTAGGGGCGCGCGGGCGCGGTGCAGGAGGTCCGCCGCGGCCTCGAGCCCGGCGGGATCCGGGACGACCCGGCGCGACACGTGCGGCTCGACGTCCTCCACGTCCGCATCCGCGTGTAGGACGTCGAGCGGAACGGCCAAGAACACGGGACCGGTCGGGGCCGTGAGCGCTTCCGCGAACGCTCGCCTGAGCGCGCGCCCAAGGTCTGACGCGTGTGCGACCTCCTGCGCCCACTTCACGAGCGGCCGCACCCATCTGACCATGTCCGAGTAGAGGAACGGCTCCTGCAGCGCGAGGCGGGTATCTTGCTGTCCGCAGAGCAGGAGGAGCGGCGTCCCGGCCCGCGAGGCGTTGTACACCAGACCGAGGGCGTTCGCGATACCGCCGGTCGCGTGCAGGCTCAGCACGCCAACCCGCCCCGTCGCCTGGGCGTAGCCGTCTGCCATCCCAACGGCCACGGATTCTTGTAGGACCAAATGGTAGGTGATGTCCCCGAAGGACACCAGCTCGTCGAGAAGCGGGAGTTCCGTCGTGCCGGGATTGCCGAAGACCCGCTCGACCCCCGCCAACCGCAGCATCTCGAGCAGCGCGCGGGCTCCGGTCACACCCGCGCCACCACGGTCCCGCCGAGACGGCGCGCCACGAGGTCCGCGAGATCCCGCGCCAGCGACTCCGCCTCGCCCGCGTCCTCGCATTCCGTCATCACCCGCACGAGCGGCTCCGTACCCGACGCGCGCACCAGCACGCGCCCGCGGTCGCCGAGGTGCCGTTCGGCGCGCGACACCGCGGCGAGGATCTCCGGATCGTCGACCCACCGGTCCGGCGCCTGCACGCGGACGTTCAGCAGTAGTTGCGGATACCGGTGAAACCGCGCGGCCAGCTCGTCGAGACCGCGCCCGGCCTCGAGCATCACGTTGGCGATCTGCACCGCGGTGAGGATCCCGTCGCCCGTGGTCGCGTGGTCGAGGAAAATGACGTGACCGCTCTGCTCGCCTCCGAGCGTGATCCCGGTCTCGAGCATGCGCTCGAGCACGTACCGGTCGCCGACGCGGGCCCGCTCGATCCGGATGCCGGCGCCGCGCAGCGCCACCTCGAGGCCGAGGTTCGTCATCACGGTCGCGACGATCGCGTGGCCCGGCAGGAGGCCCTGCCGGTCGCGGTGCAGCGCCGCGATGCCCATGATCGCGTCCCCGTCCACGATGCGGCCGTGACGGTCCGCCGCGATGACGCGGTCGCCGTCCCCGTCGTGCGCGAAGCCGAGGTCCGCGCCGGCGCGCACGACCGCCTCGGCCACGACCTCGGGATGGGTGGACCCGCAGCCGGCGTTGATGTTCGTGCCGTTCGGCTCCGCGTGCACCGGGATGACGGTCGCGCCGAGCGCCTCCCAGAGCGGCGGCGCGATCCCGCTCGTCGCGCCGTTCGCGCAGTCGACCACGATGCGCCAGCCCGCAAAGCGTCCGCTCGCCAGGCCGGCCAGAAACGCCAGATACTGCTCGGGGGCGTCCGGGACGTCCGTGATCCGGCCGACGGCGGTGCCGGACGGCCGCGGCAGGCCCGCGGCGCTCTCCACGAGCCGTTCGATCTCGTCCTCGACGGCGTCCGGCAGCTTGAAGCCGGTCGGGGCGAAGAACTTGATCCCGTTGTCTTCGACGGGATTGTGCGACGCCGAGATCACGACGCCGGCGTCCACGTTGAGCCGGCGGGCCAGGAGCGCCACCCCCGGCGTCGGCAGCACACCGAGGCGAACCGCATCGGCGCCGGCCGAGCACAGCCCGGCCGCGAACTGCGCCTCGAGCATGTCCCCGGAGATGCGGGGATCCCGGCCGATCGCGACGCGCCCGCGGCGCTGCGGCGCCAGCACGTGCACCGCCGCGCGGGCGACGCGGTCGACGAGCTCCGTGGACAAATCGGCGTTTGCGACGCCGCGGATTCCGTCGGTCCCGAAGAGGCGCCCCACCGGCTTAGGACGCCGTCAGGATCAGGAGTACCTGCATCGGATTCAAGTTCAGCACGCGCACGCCCGCGGGCAGCTTCGCCTTCGGCATGAATTCATACCGGCCGGCCCCCCGCCCCCCGGCGTCCACCACCACCCGGATCGACGCCGGCGTGAGACGCGCGACCACGTTCGTGGGCCCTTCGATCTCGATGTCGACCGACGACGGCACGACGCGCGACGTCACACCAGGACGGAGCCCGACGACCTGCACGGGCACCCCGTGAACAATCGTGCTCACCGAGCCGCTGCCGACCATCACCGACACCGTCACGCGGGAGATCGACGACGTGACCCCGGGAGGAATCTGGAGCGCGACCTGCTGCCGGACGTTGCCTTTCGTCCGGCGGAGGTCGATCGGCGCCGTCGGCACCGCGGTGACCCCCCGCAGCGCCAGCGCGGGTCCCTGGAGCGTCACCGTCGCGGGCTCCGTCGAGATACCGGTGACGGCAAGCGGCGGCGGCGGCGTGCCTGTGATCGCCGGCACTACCGGCACGACTTTCACCGCTGCCCCTTCGCGGACGGTCAGCTGCGCCGCCACCAGCTGCGGCTCGATGGTGGGGCCGCGGACCTCCTGGCCGTTGGCGTCCACGAGGTGTACCTGCAGCGACGTCGCGAGCTGCTGGCGCAGGTTGGTCGTGTCGACGGTGACGATCGCGTGCCGGATCTCTTCAATCTGGCTGGCCGCGCCCGTCACGGTCACGTAGGTGGGCGTCACGCGCGGGGGATCGAGCGTGACCCCCTGCGGCAGATTGCCGATGAGGCTGATCTCGACGGGAAACCGCTGGCGCCCGACGGCGTCGAGGACAACCAGCACTTCCTGCGGCGTCTGCGCGACGGCCCGGACCTCCGGCGGGGCCGCCACCACCACCGGCACCCGGTGTTCGCCGGGGCGCAGACCACTCAGGTCGACCGACGCATCCAACAGCACGGGCGACAGCAGCGCCACCGCCGAGCGCGGGCCGGCGAGGCGCACCTGCACCCTCGACGGCGGCGACTGGACGAGCACCTCGTTGGCGCTCAGCCCGCGCACGTGCAGGTCGACGGTCATGGTCCGCTCCACGAGCGGGTTCTGCGCGGTCGCCACGTACAGCCACGCGATGCCCGCAACCGCGAGGGACAGGATCGCGTAGAGCAGCCGCTCGCGCGGGTTCACGTCTCCCGTCTCCGCCACAACTCCGGCACCCGCAGCGCGGGCACGCGGACGGCCGGGACGCGCAGGCTGCGTCCCGCCACGGAGGGAAGCCCGGCGAGCGCGAGGAGCCGCACCTTCAACTCTTCTTCCGTGAGGCCCCGGTCCAGGCGCCCTTCCACCGCGAGCGAGATCGTGCCGGTCTCCTCCGACACGACGACGGCGAGCGCGTCGGTGACTTCGGTCACCCCGATCGCGGCGCGATGGCGGGTCCCGAGGGGCCGGATCAGGCCCGGCCGTTCGCTGAGCGGCAGGAGACACCCCGCGGCGGCGAGCCGGTTGCCGCGGATGATCACGGCGCCGTCGTGCAGCGGCGTGTTCGGAAAGAAGACGTTGATCAGCAGCTGCACCGTCACGACGGCGTCGATGCGGATCCCGGTCTCGATGAAATCCTCGAGGCCGACCCGCCGCTCGATGACGATCAGCGCGCCGATCTTGCGGGACCCGAGAATGCGGGCGGCGCGGGCGACGTCGTTGACGAGCCGGATCGCCGCCTCGCGGTCGAGGCCGTGCGGCGTGAACCCGACCAGGAGCACGCTGCCGCGGCCCAGCTGCTCGAGCATCCGCCGCAGCTCAGGCTGAAACAGGACGAGGAGGGCAATCGGCACGACGAGGCCGACGTAGCTCAGCAGCCACTGCAGGGTGTAGAGCCCGAGCCAGCGGCTGACGATGTATGCCGCGAACAGCAGGCCGAGCCCGGTGACCAGCTGCACCGCGCGCGTGCCGCGGATGAGCATGAGGACCTGGTAGACGACAAACGCGACGACGAGGATGTCGACGAGATCCCAGATTCTAAGCGGGAACGGCCACGCCACGCGCCACCTCGAGCCCGGGCGCCGCGACTTCTTGCGGCGCGCCCTTACAGGATCGCTGCGAGCAGGGCCTTCTGCGAGTGGAGCCGGTTCTCCGCTTCATCGAACGCCACGCAGCGCGGCCCGTCCATGATCTCGTCGGTGATCTCCTCGCCGCGGTGGGCGGGGAGACAGTGGGACACCACCGCCCCCGCCGGGGCCCGCGCCAGCAGCGCGGCGTTGACCTGATACGGGGCAAACACCCGCCGCCGGGTCACGGCTTCCTGCTCCCGGCCCATGCTCGTCCAGACGTCGGTCAGGATGAGATCGGCCGCCGACACGGCCCGCTGGGCCTCGTCGGTCACGTCGATCGTGCCGTGGCTCTGCGCGGCATCCGCCCGCGCCCGGGCGAGACTGTCCCCATCGAGCCCGTAACCCTGCGGCGCCGCGATCGTCAGCGACAACCCGAGTTTGCCCGTGGCGAAGGCGAGGGAACGCAGGACGTTGTTCCCATCCCCGATCCAGGCGATCCGCACGTCGCTGAGACGCCCCCACCGCTCGCGAATCGTCAGCAGCGTCGCGAGGGTCTGGCAGGGGTGCTCGTAGTCCGACAGGGCGTTCACGACCGGGACGCGGGCGCCGCGGGCTAGTTCCAGGATGGTGTCGTGCGAAAACGTCCGGGCCGCGATCCCGTCCACCCAGCGCTCGAGGTTCTTGGCGACGTCGAGGGGCGACTCGCGGCTGCCCATCTCGATGTCCCGCGGGCTGAGGTACACGGCGTGGCCGCCGAGCTGCAGCATCCCGGTCTGGAAGGTAACGTGGGTGCGCAGCGACGGCTTTTCGAAGACGAGGGCCAGCACCTTGCCCGCGAGCACCGGCGGGCGATCGCCGGCCCGCGCGCGCGTCTTCATCTCCAGGGCCGCCTCGATAAGCGTCCGGAGTTCATCCGCGGTCAGATCGAGAACCGCCGTGTAGTCGCGCCCGCGCAGGTCCATCGCCTTATCATGCTTCGCGCCCGACGATCGGGCCCCTCGTCAGCCCCGGAGCAGGCGGAAATTGGCGACCGTGACGCATATTGACAATTCACGGCGTGAATGATTATCATTCACAGTATGAATAACGTTCTTCCCCGCCAGCTGCAGCGGGTCCTCGCCGACCGGCTGCGTGCGATGCCGGCCGTGATCGTCACGGGAGCGCGACAGACCGGCAAGAGCACGCTGGTTCAAACACTCGCTCACCCCGAGCGTCGCTTCCTTTCCCTCGACGACCTCGACGTGCTTGATCTGGCGCGACGAGATCCGGGCGCGCTGTTCGAGGGTATGGCCCCGGTCACCCTGGACGAAGTGCAGCGTGAACCTTCCGTGCTGTCGGCTGTGAAGCGAGCCATCGATCGCCGGCGTCGCGCCGGCCAGTTCTTGCTCACAGGCTCCGCCAACCTGCTGCTCATGCGGCGGGTCTCGGAGTCGCTGGCCGGCCGCGCCAGTTACCTGACGCTGTGGCCCATGACGCGGCGAGAACAGCGCGGGATGGGACGCTGCGGTCTGTGGGAGGAGCTGCTCACCACCGAGGAGAGCGGCTGGCTCACCGTGCTTCGCGGCGAGGACGGCGCCGCCGAGGACTGGCGGGCGCTCGCCCGACGGGGCGGATTTCCGACGCCCGCGATTCACATGAAGGATCAAACCGAGCGCGCGGTGTGGTTCGAGAGCTATGTGCGCACCTATCTGGAACGCGACCTTCAGACGCTCTCATCCATTTCGGCGCTTCCGGACTTCCGGCGCCTGATGCGCGCCGCGTGCCTCCGGCTGGGACAACTCCTCAACCAAACCGATTTGGCCCGCGACGTGGCACTGCCTCAGCCGACCGTGCATCGCTACTTGAACCTGCTCGAGACCTCGTTCATGGTCGTGCGCGTGCCGGCCTATGCCGTCAATCGCACGAAGCGGTTGATCAAGACGCCCAAGTTATTTTGGGGGGATACCGGCTTGGCCCTTCACCTATCGGGCCTGACGGAACCGGCGGGCGCGCATCTTGAAAACGTCGTGTTGAACGACCTCTTATGCTGGCGGGACGCCAGGACAGAGCATGCGGAGATCCTCTACTGGCGCACCACGACGGGTGAAGAAGTGGACTTTGTGATCGAGGTTGGTGGACGGCTGCTCCCGATCGAGGTGAAGTCGACGTCGCGCCCGCGTCTTGCCGATGCGGCGACGCTTCGCGCCTTCCGCGCCGAGTACGGCAAAGCGTCCCGGCCAGGTTTACTTCTCCACACCGGGACGACGTTCGAATGGTTGACATCCGACGTCCTGGCGGCGCCGTGGTGGGCCGTCTGTTGACCGCGCTGCTTGGCCCCGGAGGGATCTCCGACAAGGGCAAACTTCAGAGGATGCGACGGGCCCCCAGATAGTGCATCACGTAGTACGCGGCGTCCAGCCGGTCGACGACGACCCGCTGCGTGCTGGCCGCCGGATGGACGAACTGGCCGTCGCCGATGTAGATGCCGACGTGGGACGCACCGGTGCCGTCCGTGTTGAAGAAGACCAGATCGCCCGGCGCGAGCTCCGCGCGGTCGACCGCGACGCCCGCCGCCCACTGGTCGTACGACGTGCGCGGCAGGTTCGCCACATAGGGCGAGTAGACGAGATAGACGAGGCCGGAGCAGTCGACGCCGGACGGCGTCGTTCCGCCCCACTGGTACGGCGTGCCGAGGTATCCCAGGGCGGACGCGCGCACGCGCGCCGCGAGCGCCCTCGCCGGGGTGGCCGGGTGGAGCGCGGGCTCGCTCGGCGCCGTGACCCGGCCCGGCGCGGTCGCGTCCGGCGGTGTCGGATCGGCGTTGATTTCATGCTGGCCGGCGGCTCTAGTTTCATGGTGGCCCGCCGCGGAGTCGGCGGGCGGTCCACCGGCAGGCGGAACCGGCGCGGGCGTGACCGGCGAGGGCGCGGCCGCCGCGGGCCGTGGAATCCGGAGCACCTGCCCCGCGATAATGGCCGGCGACACGAGCGCGTTGGCCTCCTCGAGCGCGTCGACCGTGGTGCCGTGCGTCAGCGCGAGGTGATACAGCGTGTCGCCGGGCCGGACGATGTACGACTCACCCTGGGCGGGCGCCGCCATCGGCACCTGACCGGATGGGCCCTGCCTCGAGGGAAACACGGTGCGCGGCGCCGCCGTTGGGGCGGGCGCGGCCGCCGGCGCCGCCGCGGGCACGTCGGGGATCACCAGGACATCGCCGACCCGGATGAGTGACGGATCGTGAATGCCGTTGACCTGCGCCAAAAGGGGAAGCGGGACGTGGAACCGCTGAGCAATGCTGAAGAGGGTGTCGTGCGGCGCAACGATATAGCGGCCCGCGGCGGCGGCCGGACCGGCCGCGGCCAGCGCGAGCACCAACGCTGCGACGATCGCTGCGACGACGTGCACGCTCCGCCTCCTCGGCGTTTCACTCGAACGACCTCATGTATGCCCGCGTGAAGCGCCTTTCAGACTGGAGCCGCGCTGCTACGATCCGTACTGCGACACCGTTCCCCGTGCTGTGACACACGTAGCGCCGGACGGTGTCGTCGCGGCGCTACGGGCTGTGGCTCTAACGCTTGGAGTACTGGAAGCCCTTGCGGGCCCGCTTGTGACCGTACTTCTTCCGTTCCTTCTTCCGCGGATCGCGCGTTAGAAACCCGGCCTTGCGCATCGGCGACCGCAACTCCGGGTCGATCGCGACGAGCGCCCGGGCGATGCCCAGCCGGATTGCGCCGGCCTGACCCACGACGCCGCCGCCGACCACGCTGACGACCACGTCGAACCGCCCCTCCGCGTTCGCCACGCCGAGCGGCTGGCGGACGATGGTCAGGAGCGGTCCCTTCGGCAGGTGCTGTTCGACCGGCCGGTTGTTGACGGTGATCGTGCCGGTCCCCGGCACGAGGCGCACCCGCGCCTGCGACGTTTTCCGTCCCCCGGAGGCCACCACGCTGGGGCTTGCCTGGCTCATCACGCGTCACGTCCCTTCGTTGTGCGGCCGGCCAGTGTCAGCGGCTGCGGCTGCTGCGCCGCGTGCCGGTGCGCGTCGCCGCGGTAGATGCGGAGCTTGCGCAGGCACTCGCGTCCGAGCGGGTTCTTCGGCAACATGCCGCGCACGGCTTCGCGGATCACATACTCCGGGCGCCGCGCCAGCATCTTGCCGGCGGCCGTCGCGCGAAGGCCTCCCGGGTAGCCCGAGTGCTGATAGTAGATTTTCTGCTCGGCCTTCCGGCCGGTCAGCCGGATCTTGTCGGCGTTCACGACGACCACGTAGTCGCCGGTCACAGACGGCGCGTACGTCGGGCGGTTCTTGCCCTTGAGCACGGCCGCGATCTGGCTCGCCAAGCGGCCGAGCACCTGGTTCTTGGCGTCGACCAGGAACCACCGCTTCGGAATGCCGGAAATAACCACCTCGGTGCGCATTCACTGCCCTCCTCGAACAACGCAGGGGTTCATTATACGGGGCGCGTGAGTGACGGTCAACAGCAAGCCGGCTGCTCGCGCGCTATTGGGCGTGCGCGGCGCTAACGGAAGAACACCCGGAGGAAGATCGGCACCAAGATCGCGACGACAAGGCCGTAGAGCACCATGTCGACGCGCGCGTCGACATGATCCACTCGGGCTATCACCCGCTGAATCTCCTCGTGCAGTTCGCCGCGAAAGGCCGCGAATTCGGCCCGAAGATCCCGCAGCGCGCCCTCGAGCGATGACATGCGCTTGTCGATCTGCTCGAAACCGCCCTCAAGCCGGGCGATCCGGATCTGAAGCGGATCAGCTGCCATAGGACTCCCTACAAGACAATCATAACACCCACCACGAGTTGTCGCCGCCAGGCATTTAGGATGTTTATATGTTCTTATATATCGGCGTCGGAATTCCTTCCGACGCCAGATCTCGATACGCAGAAGAACACGCAGAGGGCCGATCACCGCCGCCGCGGAAACTTCACGTCGACCCGATGTCCTTGACCCGCGTGCTCGCCCGCGTCCCATCCACCACGCTCCTCGGCAAGCTGGCGAGGCTGCCCCTTCGCTTCATCCCGCGGCGTGCGGTCATGACCGTGCTGACGGGCCCCCTGAGCGGCGGGAGATGGATCGTCGCGTCCGGGGTGCACAGCAACTGGCTGGGCATCTACGAGGCGGAGATGCAGCGCGCGATTGCGCGGACCGTCACCCCCAGCGCGGTGTTCTTCGACGTCGGCGCGCACGCGGGATACTATTCGCTGCTCGCGTCACGGCTGGTCTCGGGGACGGGCCGCGTCGTCGCCTTCGAACCGGACGCGCGCAACCTCGGCTATCTCAAGGAGCACCTGCGGCTGAATGCCGCGGGCAACGTCACGGTCATCGAGGCGGCCGTCGCGGACGCGTCCGGCACCGCACGGTTCGCCGCGGAGCAGAGCGGCTTCGGCGGTACCTTGTCGGAGGCGGGATCCGCCGCCATCCAGACCGTGACGATCGACGGACTCATCGAAGCCGGAGCCGTGCCGGCTCCGAACTTCGTCAAGATCGACGTCGAGGGCGCCGAATTCCGAGTGTTGTGCGGGGCGCGCAGGGTCCTCAAAGCGGCCCACCCAACGATCTTCCTGGCCGTCCACACGCCGGCCGTTGCGCGTCTGTGCCGCGACGCGTTGACCACGCTCGGCTACGTTGTACGACCGATCAGGCGCGACGCATGGCTGTGCACCGCGGCGCCCGGCTGATCTGCTGAACGGGCGCCGATCAATCAACCCACCTGCCGCTGGCGAACGATGCGGTTAGCAGCAGAAGACCGATTTCGCAAGACCAGGTGATCATTTGATCTTCGGGTGGTGAGAATTATGGAGATCACCATCGAGAGAAAATCAAAACCGCCGAACCCCGCGGCGGCCTGAGCGAACCCGTCCGTCAGCGCGTTCCAGGGCCAATCGATCCGTTCAAGGTGCGGCGCTAACTTGTCGCCACCACGACGAACCCGAGTGCGACGAGCAGGACCCCGACCCAGCGCTGGACGGATACGGGTTCATGGAGCACGCCGGCTGAAACGAGAACGACGAGCACATACCCAAGTCCGAGAAGCGGGTACGCGTAACTCAGGGCTGAACGCGACAGAACGGTGATCCAGAGAAGCGTCGCGACCCCGTACAGTACGAGGGCACCGAGCGTCATAGGCCGGAGCAGATTGCCGGCGAGATCGGCTGGACCGTTCACGGGGGTGTGCGCGCCGAGTTTCAGCATCACCTGGCCGATCGCTCCAATGCACAACGACACGAGCACCAACGGCACGACCATCGGAATCATCTCCCCTGCCGAAATGAAGTGAGGCCGAACCATCGCGTCATCTGAGAGTAGGGCCGGGCCAGCGTGAATCAGTCCACCTCCCGGATGTGCTCCACCGTCGCGCGGCCGAACTTCCGCTCGACCATCTCGAGATAGCCCGACAGCCGGACCGCTTCTCCGGAAGCGGCCACCAGTTCTGAACTGCGACATTATACCGCTGCGACCCCGGATAGACCACCGCTGAATAAACGCTGGCGAACTCGCAGCTGAGCGCACGCCCTGAGGTCCTCGGGCGTCTCTCCCATCCTCGTCTGGACCCGCGGAATCGGTTTCTAGCGTCGCCCGGGACTCTACGTTATGAGCGATCGGGGGTGGTCACAGCCGCACCGACGACCGCCGCGACTTCCCCCCGGAATCGTTCAAACGTGAAATGTTCCTCGACCCATCTCCGTCCGGCCGCTCCCATGCGCTCACGCAGCCCGCGGTCATTGATCAACCTCACCAGCGCAGCGGCCACGGCACCGATGTCCCGCCCGTCGACAACGTATCCGGTCACACCGTCCCGGACCGCTTCAGGAGCGCCGCCGCCGTTTCCAGCGATTACAGGCAGCCCAAAGGCCGCCGCCTCGATGTAGACGATGCCAAAACCTTCGCCGGTCCAGCCATTCGGCCGTCGCTCAGCCACCGACGGCATCACAAAGATATCGCAGTCCCGGTACAGCGCCGGAAGGCTGGCCCGCTGGGCCTCCCCGGCAAACGTGACCGCCAGAGCCACGCCCCGCTCGTCCGCAAGCGCACGAAGTCGCGGAAGATCGTCGCCGTCGCCTGCGACAACATATCGGACGTGCCCTGTTTCTGAAAGCACCTCCGGCAGCGCGGAGATGACCGCGTCGCAGCCCTTGTATCGTTCTTGCGCCGCCAACCGCGCCACTGTCAACAGGGTCACAGCATCAGGCGCGCGAGAGGGACGACCGTCCGCACGCGCCTCACGGAGCAATAGAGGATCGACCGCGGGATGGATGACGCGAAGCGTCGCTTCCGGCACGCCGTGGACCGACGCGATTTGACGGGCCGTAAAGTGGCTGAGGGCCACGACGCGCGCCGCCCGCCGGAGCGCCGCCTGTCTCCTCGGGCCGAGGTCCCCCCACACGTCGATGCCATATCCGATGATGAGATACGGCACGCGATAGAGCCGGTGAAGAATATGGCCGACAGGTCCCAGGGCCACGTGGCTGCATACGATGAGATCGTGCCTCGGCGCGTAACGAACGGCCTGGGCCACGAACTGCGCCTGGGACCACGGCGTCGACCGGCTGCCCTGATCGCCGAGATACCGCCCTGGAGTAGACCGGTCGGACGCTTCGCCGTCCCGCAACGACAGCACGTCAACTGAGTCACCGTTCGCCGCGATGGCTTCCGCAAACATGCGCGTGTACGCCTCGGCCCCGCCCAGCCCAAAATATTTGGTCGCGAGGACCAGAACGCTCACGCGAAGGCCTTCACGCGTGCGGGCGTGCGGTGAACAGGTCGCGGTGACCTTGGACCCAGGCAAGCAGGCGCCGGACGCCGTCCTGGGGAGACACGCCCGGCTTCCAGTCAAGGGCGCGGCGCACATTTATCGTATCGGAAATGTACACGCGCTGGTCCGCGGGCCGCCAGTTCTCAAACGTCACCCGCGAACTGTGGCCGGTTTCCTGTGCGAGCAGATCCAGCAGCTCCAACAACGACAGCGTAAAGACCGAGCCACCGCCGACGTTATAGGCGCGTCCCCATACGCCGGCCTGCCCGGCGATAGTCGGGGCGTCTGTGACCTCCAGGAACCTCGCGTAGAGCCGCACCAGATCGTCGATGAACAAAATGTCACGGACCTGTTTGCCGTCTCCGTAGATCGTGAGCGGCCGGCCGAGCACGGCGGCGACCACGAAATGCGCGACCCATCCCTGATCCTCGGTCCCGAACTGCCGGGGCCCGTACACGCACGAGAGACGAAGCACTGCGGTCCGCAAACCGTACATGCGGCCGTAGTCCTGCACGTACTGGTCGGCGGCGCCTTTACTACAGCCGTAGGGCGTATGGAATTCGATCGGATGGGCTTCTGAGACACCTTCTCCTCTGGCCAACGCGTAGCGCGTGTCCCGTTCGACGATCTCGAGGTCCTGAAGGCCGCCGTACACCTTATTCGTCGATGCGAAGACGACCCGCGGCCGTTGCGGCGAGAGCCGGGCCGCCTCGAGGACGTTGAACGTGCCGAGCGCGTTGACTTCAAAATCCGCTCGGGGCTCAACAACGGATGTCGTCACGGCCGTCTGACCCGCGAGATGGTAGATGGCCTCGACATCGCGGACCGCGGCCTCGACCGCGGTCCCCTCGCGCACGTCGCCGTGGACGACCCGCACGCGCTCCCGGCCTTCCTCGCGCAGCCACTCAAGGTTCGCGGAGACGCCCGGACGGGACACGTTGTCGAAGACGATGCAATCGTGGCCCAGGCCGGCGAGGTGACGCACGAGGTTGCTTCCCATGAAGCCCGCGCCGCCGGTGACAAGAACTCTCATCCGTCGCCTACCTCCATCCCCGTGACCGCAACTCAACCCGCACCATTACGCTGCCATCGGCGTCCGGTCCTCCGGAAGGAGCGCCGGCAGCCGCCGTGAACCGATGCATATGAGCACCACACGTCTGGCCGCGGCACTCCTGTTCCTCTGCGCCGTTTCCGTCGCCACGTTTCTCCTGCCGCATGGGTGGGACGTCGCCGCGACGGTCTGGGTGCAACGCGCGGCGCCGGTGCTCGACGTGCCGGCCACCGTGTTCGTCTACCTGGGGAACGCCGAGGTGGGCATCCCCGCGATCGTGGTCGTGGCCCTGCTCCTATGGCGGCGGAATCGAACGCGGGCTCGCGACGCGCTGTGGCTCGCGGCCGGGATGCTTGTGGTCAGCGTCCTGGCGTTCATGCTGAAACGCGTCATACCGCATCCGGGGCCGCCGCTCGAGTTCCAGCGCGCGGTCCATCGAGTGGGTCTCAATGTCCCGCAGCCGTTCAGCTTCCCTTCCGGCCACGCGATGCGCGCCACGTTCTTCGCGCTCACAGCGCTCCGGCGGACGCCCGCGTTCGGCACCGCGCTCGTCATCGCGATGATGGCCGCGCTCGTCTACCTGGGCGACCACTGGACCTCGGACGTCATCGGAGGCCTCTGTCTGGGTTGGGCCTGCGCGGAGGCCGCGGCCGCCGTTCGGGCGCGCGCCTAGGCGAGCTCAATCTCGGAGCTGTCGCCGATGTTGATCCGAACCTGCCGGCCCTTTACCGTGGCGTTTTCGCCGATGATCGACTCCTCGAGCACGACGCGCTCCACGCGGGCGTGCGCGTTCACGATGCTTTCCCGGAGCACCGAGTTCACGACATGAGCCCCTTCGGCGATCGTGACGTACGGACCGATCACCGATCCCAGCACGACCGCGGATTCCGCGATCGAGGACGGTGGAATCACGGACGTACCTGGGATCTCGCGGGGGGGCGGGGTATTTTCGAGGAGGGCATGGTTCGCCCGAAGCAGCGCTTCCGGCGTGCCGCAATCATACCAGTGCTGAACCGGAAACGTCCGCAGCCGCGCTCCACGATCGATGAAGATCTGCAGCGCGTCCGCGAGCCAATATTCTCCCCGGGCCGTCCGGCGCTGCGCCACCATCTCTTCGAGCGCGGCCCGGAAGGGCGCCGGTTCCTGGATCACGTAGACGCCGACCACCGCAAGATCCGGAATGTAGGATAGGCCCGCCGGCGGCTGCTCCGGCTTTTCCCACAAGCGCCGCACGAAGCCGTCGCCGTCAACTTCCACCACCCCGAACGCGCGCGGGTTGTCCACGCGGTGGACGCCGATCGCCGACTGCGGCATGCGGATCGCGCCGCGCAGGTCGCCCTCGACGATCGTATCGCCGAACACGATCAGGGTCGGCCCGGTGAGGTGCTCGCGCGCGAGATAGATGGCGTGCCCGTTCCCGAGCGCCTCATCCTGGTACACGAAGCGCGCGCGGAATGGGTACCGCTCGCGCACGAACTCTTCCACCTGCTCGGCCAGGTACCCGACGACGAACGTGATCTCGTCGATACCGAGGCTTCCGAGCTCGTCGAGAATGTGCGCCAGGATCGGCTTCCCCGCCACATTCATGAGGACTTTGGGCTGCGTATGGGTGTGCGGCCGGAGCCGCGTGCCCCGTCCGGCGACCGGGATAATGGCGTTCACGATTTCATCCTTCCCGAAAGAGCGTCAGGAGTCGTCCCTGAAACTCAGCCGCAACTTCATTCACGTCTTTGATCGTGTCCACACCCCGCCAGTACGCCTGCGAACGAAACGCGCCGAGCCGGCCGTCCCGCGCGAGTTCCTGGAACGTCGTCGTCTCATGGTCTCCGCGCTCTGGAAGGATGCCCCGGATCTTCGGCGAGAGGGCGTAGACCCCCGCGTTGATCCAGTACGGCAATTCGGGTTTCTCGCGAAAATGGGTCACCCGGTCCTGCTCGTCGATCTCGACGATTCCGTAAGGACTTACAAACGGCGTCAGGACTACCGTCGCAACAGAGCCCGCCGCCCGATGCGCCTGCAAGAGCGGCGCCAGCGGGAAGTTGGTAATAACGTCGCCGTTTGTCGCAATGATGACGTCCTCCGGCCCCGGCACGTGACCGAGCGCCGCCCGCAGCGCACCTCCACGGCCGAGCGGCTCATGCTCAACCGCGTACGTGATCCGTAGACCGAGCCGTTCGCCGGTCCCGAAGTAGTTCTCGATCACCTCGTGGCGGTATCCCGAGGCGACGATGAGATCGGTAACTCCCTGAGCCTGCAACCATTGCAGCTGATAACTGAGGATGGGAATGCCCATGATTTCGACCATGGCCTTCGGCCGATCCTCAGTGAACGGCCGGAGCCGCTCTCCCTTTCCGCCGGCAAGCACGATCGCGTACATCTGTCCTCCGATACTCGTCAGAACCGCGCGTCCCGTACGATCTCGCTCCAGTGCTGGCTAAACCACTCCCACGTCCGCCGCACGCCCGTGTCGAACTCGGTGTGGGGCCGATAGCCGAGCAACCGGCCCGCCTTCTCGACCGACGCGCACCGCCGGGTAATGTTATCCCATGAGCGGCGCGGCACGTAGCGGACACCGGCCGGGTTGCCCGTCAACTCGTTGATCAGCCCGGCCAGGTGCGCCACCGTCACTTCCCGGCCGGACGCGAAGTTCATCGCTTCGCCGACGGCCTCGTTCGCCACCCCGGCGGAGAGCAGCCCCTGGATCACGTCGTCCACGTACGTGAAGTCCCGCGTCTCCTCCCCGGTGCCGGTGATGGGCAGCGGCTGCTTGTGCAGCGCCCAATACAGAAAGTTCGGGATCACGTTCCGGTAGCGTCCGGGGATTTCGCCGGGACCGTACACGTTGAAGAACCGCGCACGGACCACCGGCAGTTTGTAGTAGTGAAAGAAAAAATTGCAGTAGAGCTCCCCGAGCAGCTTCGTGATCTGATACGGCGTGTCCAGATCGATCGACACGAAGTCCTCGCGCAGCGGCAGCGGCGCCGCGCTGCCGTAGACGGAGCACCCCGAGGACGCGTACACGACTCGCCGGACCCCGGCCAAGTGCGCGAACTGCAGCACCTTGAGGGTTCCAAGGCCGTTGACCATCAGGTCCTGCTCCGGATGATCGACGGACTTCTGATTGGCGAACAGCGCGGCGAGGTGAAAGACGTAGTCCGGCTTGTCTTTGAATGCCGCCCGGAGGGCTTCGTCGTCAAGCACGCTGCCCTGCGTGTAGTGCACCGTCGGATGGTCGGGCACGTTCCACCGGCTGGCGGACGAGAGATCGTCCAACACCAGAACTCGCGCAGCGCCCTCGACAGCGAGCGCGCGCGTCAGATTGCTGCCGATGCATCCCGCGCCGCCGGTCACGAGGACCGTACTGCCTGCATAGGCCTGCTGTGACGTCATCCGTTGCAACCCCCTACGCTGTCCCCAATGCCGGCATGACGGCCGCCACGTCCACGGCGATCGGCCGTCCGGTGCGGACGGAGTCGAGGGCCGCCACGCAGCACAGCGTATTCGCGGCATATGCTGACACGGTCACGGGCGGGGGCTCCTCTCCCCGAACGGCCGCGATCCACGTCCGGAGTTCTTCCTCATGTCCCCTGGCCGCCTCGCGGCGTCGAATGTGACGTACGCGTCCGCCGCGCACCAGCGTCAGCCGCCGGTAATCTTCCAACGTCGCGGCAAGCCCCGCGCCCAGCACCTCGAGACGCTCTCGTGACTCTGAGCGATCCGCGCCGTCCGCATACACTACCGCCGCCGTTGAACCGTCACCAAGAACAACCGTGGCCACCAATGTGGTCCCGGCGCCATTCTCTTGCGGCGAGGCCTCGCGACGGCCGGCAGTGCCGGTCACGCGGGCAAAAACTTCGACGGGGTCGGCGCCCGTCAGATACTGTAGCACGTCGATGAAGTGCCCGCCCTCTCCAAGCCAGCGTCCCCCGCCCTCCTGCCGGTCATACACCCAATGCTGGGAAGGAATCGCGCCCGCGTTCACGCGATAGGTCAGCGCCAAGGGGTGCTGGTCCGCGAGGAACTCCCTGAGCGATCGGACAAGCGGCGAGTAGCGGCGGTTGAAGCCCACCACCAGGACGCGTGACGATACCGCGTGCGCCGCCAGTACCGCGCGCGTCTCCTCCGTGGTCAGCGCGAGCGGTTTCTCTACGAAGACGTGCTTGCCGCGCCGAAGCGCATCGATCACGAGCGGCGCATGAAGGTCGTGACGGGTTGCCACGGCGACGGCCTGAATCTCTGGATCGTCCAGCACCTCACGGGCGTCAGTCGTGCACCGCTCGAAACCGAGACGGTCTCCGGCGTGCCGCGCGGACAACCCGCTCTGTGTCGCCACGGTCCGCAGCCGGACATTGGGCAGCCGGCGCAGGATGGGCAGCAGAACCGTCTCGGCAAAGAGGCCCGCGCCGATCACGCCGATGGTCACGGGCGCCGCCGCTCCCACACGAGGGGATGCGACGCTGGTGATGGCCGCCGGACGAAGGGTCTGCGTGGGCCCGCCCGCGTCGCGTTCGGGATATGTCAGCACCACACCCAGGTGCGGCTCGCGCACCCGTCCGCGAATCAGCGCGTATGCGTCGCGGGCGCGTTCGATTGGAAACCGGTGGGTGACGAGCGGCTCGACCCGTACGCCCCCAGCCGCCACGGCCGCGATGAAATCGACGTTATCCTGCGGCAGCGACGACCGGGACAAGAGGAACGAGAGTTCCTTTTGCCAGTACGGGCGGCGTGGAATCGTCATGCCGGTCACGCCGACCATGACGACGGCGCCGCCGTCGCGCGCCAGATCGGCGGCCAATTCGATCGGTGCGTTACTGGATGTCGCGGCCGTGATGATGACCGCCTCCGCGCCCGCGCCGCCTGAGAGCCCCATTACCGCCGCCTGTGCTTGATCCGGCGTGGCCACGGCCGCGTCGGCGCCGAGATTTCGCGCAAGCGCCACGCGTGCAGGAGCGATATCCTGCCCGACGATCCGGCAACCCAGTGCCTTGAGTAGTTGGACGGTCAGCTGGCCGAGGAGCCCGAGCCCGATTACGGAGACGACGTCTCCGCGCCGGACGCGGGCACGGCGAATTCCATGCAGCGCGATCCCGCCGAGCATGGCGAACGCGCCGGCGGCCCACGACACCCCGGAGGGCAACGGCACACACAGGGCGTCCGGCACGACGACCACTTCCGCGTGGAGGGCCCACTCGGCGCCGGCACATGCCACACGATCCCCCGGACGGAGTCCGGTCACGCCGGCGCCCACGTCCACCACCACGCCCGCACAACTGTATCCCATCGGGAATGGTCGATCGAGACGCAGGAAAGCCTCCCGTACCGTCGTCCGCAACCCTTCCCGCCGGACCTTGTTGATAGCCTCCCGCACGAGATCGGGGCGCGCCCGAGCCTTGCCGAGGAGGCTCTTCCCCGCGAGCTCAATGACCAGCCGCTCGGTACCGGCGCTCACCACGGAGGCGACGGTGCGCACGAGGACCGTGCCCCGCCGGACCTGGGGGACGGGAACCTCGGCAACGTCAAGGGCTCCGGTCCGGGGACTCAGTACGACTTGCTTCATCGCGTGGAGCGCCTCCGGCGGGCGTCGAATACCATCGCGTCAATGAGCAGACGGTACCAAAAGGCCTGCAGCGAATGGTAGATAAACCCTTCCCGGCCGTCAAGAAACCCGCCGCGGACGATGTAGCGATAGAGAAAATAGCCGAATGCCCGCAGGCCCATCGGAGCGCGCCGGTATACCCGCTCGTACCACCAGCGTGTGCGCTCTGCTTGAGTGGAGCTGCCCCACCGCGCCGGCAACTCACCGGCCGTTACCCGGAGAAGATCCTCCGCCTTCAACCGCGCGTACCGGGTGTGCCGTTCGATCCACCGTTCAAGCGGCCGCCGGTCCTCATGCAGCAGGTCGCCGTGAAGCCGGGCCGCCGGCCCATCGACGAGCAGGTGCTCGTCGACCCCACGCTCCTCGCAGCGGGCCAGCCGGTGCCGCATGATTCGGAGTAGCCATACAGGGTAGTATCCGCCGTGGCGGAGCCAGCGGCCGAGAAACACGAAGCGGCGCTTCACATGAAAACCGGCGATGCCGGCGGGCGGGGCCGCAAGTATCGCGGCCAGCTCCATCCGCAGTTCCGGCGTCACCGCCTCATCCGCGTCGAGAAAGAGCACCCACTCCGGCCCCAGGGGAAGCGATCGCAGCGCCCAGTTCCTCTGGGCCGCGTATCCGGCAAACTCGCGGGCCACCACCCGGGCGCCTGAGGCTCGGGCCAGACTCACGGTCCGGTCGGTACTGTGTGAATCGACGACCCACACTTCTGCCGCCCAGCCAACGACACTCTCGAGCGCCTGGGGCAGATTCTCCTCTTCGTTCCGGGTGAGAATGATAACGGCGAGCGGGACAGAGCCGGCGAGCGGGAGCGTCTCGACAATATCGGCGGGCGCCGGCTGTGCGCCCGTCACCCGCTCCTCCGCTGCCATGCGTGGCGACCCCGCCGGGGCCAGCGACCCGAGAGGCTGATGAAGATCGAGAGCGCGATCAGACGCAGGTCCAGCCACAGGTTCATTCGGCGAACGTAGAGCGCATCATACTTGAACTTCTTCTGCCGGCTGATGTCCCGAGGCGCATAGACCTGCGCAAGCCCGGTGAGCCCGGGTGTCACCGATGTCCGCACATGGTAGTTGGGGACGTCTTCGACCCGGCGGTACCGCGACCGTGGATCTACTTCGATCTCCTGCGGCAGGAGCGCGCGCGGTCCGACAAAGCTCATGTCGCCGCGGAGCACGTTCAGCAGTTGCGGGATCTCGTCGAGCGCCGTCGCCCTCAGCACGCGGCCGACCCGTGTGATGCGGTTATCCGTCGCGGTCGCCTGCCGCTGAATGCGCCGGTGGACGAGCGGATGCATCGTGCGGAACTTGATCACGCCGAAGGGCAGGCCGCCGCGTCCCACGCGTGTCTGCCGCACGAACACCGAGCCGCGATCCTCGAGCCAGATGGCCACCGCGATGACGAGACACACGGGGAAGAGAATGAGGAGCCCGACCAGAGCTAGCGCGGCCTCGAGCGGCCACTTCACGCGGTATCCCGGCTTCATCGCCGGCGCTACCCCCGGCCCGCCGGCCGGTCTCTGCGCGGCGCGGGCGGCTGCATCTTTTCCGGCGAGGTCAACCAGTGTCACTGAGGTGATCGCGTCATGGTCGCCTAGGGATTGGCGGCTCCAACAGACATTCCTGCCCGCTGCGCCCGGAGGCGCTCCAGCAGGGCGGCGTAGAGCTCCATCGCCACGGCCCGGGAAAAATGTGCGCCGGCGTACCGCCGGCCCGCTTCTCCCATCGCGCGCCGGGATGCGGGATCCGCGGCCAGCCGCCGGATCGCCTGAGCCAGCGCGGCCGCATCTCCGGGTTCGACGCACACGCCGCCGCCCGACCGTTCGACGGTCTCACGGGCGTCGCCCCCGGGCAGCGCGGCCACGATGGGCCGCGCCTGCGCGAGAATGCCGCCGATCTTCGACGGCACCACCGGGGTCGCGACCGACGCCTGGAGCGTCACGAGACAGCAGTCTGCCGCATCGACCAGCATCGGATAGCGGTCGATCGGTTGGAACGGGAGGAAGCGCACGTTCGCGAGCCCACGCGCTCTCACCAATGCCTCTGCCTCTGCGCGCCGAACCCCGTCGCCGACAAGCAGGAAGACGACACTCGGATCGTCTTGTAAGAATGTGGCGGCCTCGACGATCACGGTCATGTCCTGCGCATATCCCATGACCCCCGCAAAGAGGACCACGATGCGGTCGTCCAACCCAAGGTCGACGCGGTAGGAATTCGGTCCCGCGGTCGCTGGCCGGCCGGTATCGACCCAGTTCGGGATGACAATAACCTTGGCGGGATCGACACCGCGCGCAAGGAGCAGCCGCCGATTTCCCGCCGAGTGCACGATAAGGGCCGCTCCCTCATGGTACGCACGCCGTTCCAGCCACCGCAGCACTCCGAGCACGACCGGATTACGCGCAAGCCCGAGGTCGATGAGGGCCTGAGGGTAGATGTCCTGCACGTTCACCACCAATGACGCGCCCCAGCGCCGCGCGAGCATCTCCGCCGCCAGCGCCAGCGGAAGCGGTGGCGAGTAGACGATCACGGCGTCCTGGCGGCCGGTGCGCAGACCGGCCCATACGATGGACGCGGCGAGCGCGAACTGCGTCACCGCCCGTACCGCGCGGGCTACCTTGACGAACGGCAGCACCGGCACACGAACGACCCGCACGCCGGCGCGCTGCTCCTCCGGCGGCGGGGACGGCGCCGGAGCCTCGTCCATGTGCGACGGGGGGTACGGTGCGAGCACCGTGACCACATGCCCCCGCGACGCAAGATCGCCGGCAAGTTGTCCCATCAGCACAGAGACGCTTCGGATCTCCGGCGCATAGTGTGGCGTGATCAGCAAGACCTTCATGTGACGCTCGGAGCTCCTGCCGCCGTGAGTCCGGCATAAGCCGCGGCCACGCGGTCACCGTACGCGTCCCACGTCCACCGCATCGCCGTCTGCGCCGCCGCGTCTCCCATCGCGCGGCGCTTCGGTTCGTCATCGTACAGCTCGAGCAGCGCCTGGGCGAGGGCGGGGCTATCGCCTGGCGGGACGATCAATCCCTCGCGACCATGCTCGATGATATCCGTCGCGCCGGTGTTCGGCGTCACGATCACCGGAAGCCCGCTTGCCAGGGCCTCGAGCATCGAGAGGGCCATGCCCTCTTCGATCGAGGGGAGCACAAATACCGACGCGCTTCGGTACACCTCGGCGAGGTTCGTGTGCGAAAGGGCGCCGAGATGGCGGACCGCTGCGGGCGTGACGCGCAGCACGTGGGCGACGTCCGGCGCGACGGCGCCGACGAGGCAGATTTCCATGTCGGGGCGGCCGCGCGAGCCGGTCATTCCGAGCCGCGCGGCCGCCTCGAGCAGATACGGGGTGCCCTTGCGGAGACTCAGGCCCACGGTCACGATCCGAAAAGGACGTGCCGCCGGCGTCGTTCCCGGCGAGAAAAGACGGCAGTCGGCGCCGTACGGCAGCAGCAGCAGCCGGCCGGCGGAAATGCCGCGGTCGACAAAACTCTGGTGGGCAAACCGGCTCGGCACCGAGATGTACTCCGCGTCGTCATATTCCCTGAGCTGGCGCTCCACCAGCCGTTGGTCAACGGGGGGAGCAGGATACTTCCACCGGCGGTACTCCTCGGCGATGAGCGCGTACTGCGTCAGGACGTGCGTCGAGCCGCGCTCGAGGATCGTGCGCGCACCGGCCGCGCGGGCGGCGCGCTGCGCGACCAGCGAGAACAGACCAAACCCGACCCAGACGTCGCACCCCTCCACATGCCGAGCCGCCCACCGGTCGAACGTTACCGCCTTCAGGTAATCGCCGGCCGGCCAACGGAGGCCGAGAACCCGCGGACCGCGCATCAGGATCTCGGGCCACGGATTCGCGACGATGTGGTCGAGGGGAATCCGCTCACCGCGCAGCGGACGGTGGGTGGTCACCAGCCGGTGCAGCATGCCGCGCGCCTCCAGCTGCTCGGCGAGGCGGAACGCGTGAAACGTCCCGCCGACAGACACCGTCACCTTCACGGGACGTCGTCGCCCACGGGAAGGGCCGATCTTCCCTGTCTGTCCGCCAGCGCCGCGGCGGTCGTGGCGGCGCCGTTTGGCGCGGCGGCCAGATCGGCCGGCATCTCACCGCGCAACCCGGAGAGAAGCGCCCATAGGTGCTCCTGGAGCTGCTGCCGGTCGATGAGGATCAGGCACACCAGGTAGACGGCCCCCACGGCCGCGAGGTTCGCGGCATAGCCCGTCCTCCCCGCCCACGGCATGAGATGAAACGCGCGCAGCGCCGCCACGCTGCCGCCCGCGATCACCGTGGCGAGCGCCGGCCGTACGTAGGTGCCGAGATACAGGCTGGTGACCTCCCCGCGAAGCGCGCGATAGCCGACGACCATACCGGCCAGCTCACTCAGAAACATCACGGTACCCGCGCCGTACGGTCCGCCGATTTTGATGGCCGGCATGAGCAGCGGCAGCGCCACTGCGACCTGGACAAAGCGCATCCACATGCCGTCTCGCAGGCGCCCGATACCGGTGAGCAGCACCTTGATATTTTCAGCGATCGGAAAGATAAACCCAAAGGCGGCCAGCCACGGCAGGATCGCGGCCGTCTCGGTCCATCGCACGCCGGCGCCGTACAATAGGCCGACGACCTCACGAGGGAAGAGCGCGAGCCAGATGAGCGCGGGCAGCATCAACCGGACCAGTAACCCGTGGGAGAGACGGTACGCGTACGTCAACGCATCGCGCCGGCCGGCGAGACTGGCATAGACGGGAAAGGCCACCTGCACGGCCGCGAACGACACGACGTAGTGGCCGAACTCCGCAAGATACCGGCCGCGGTCGTAGAAGCCCAGCGTGACCGTTCCGGCCAGGATGCCGAGGAGCGCGGTATCCCCCCGGTACCAGATCGTCTCGAGCGCCCGCGTCACGAACATCTGCCAGCCAAACCGCCAGAGCGCGCGGGCTGTGTCCAAATTGTACCCGCCCCGGTAGTGCCATCCGCTGAGCACTCGGAAGCCGATCAACGTCACCAAGGACAGGACGGCCTCGCGCCCCAGGAGGCTCCACACACCGGCACCGGCCCGTGCCAGCACGAGGGCCGCCACGATCGAAAGGATCACCGAGGACAACCGGATGCGGGAGATCGGATTATATTGAAACGTCCGCTCGAGCGTCGCCGAATACACATACGAGATCACGCTCAGATTCCGGATCGCGAAGAGCCCGAAGAAGAGCGGGATGAACGGCCCCGGGAAATGCGCGCGCAGGACCGCGGCCAGCACCGCGCCGCCGAGGATCATCGCGCCGTACAATCGCAGGCTCAGCACGTAGGCTGTCTCAACGATGCCCGGCTCGTCCTGCATCTGGATGATCCCCTGCGAAAAGCTGAACCCGGTGACGATCGAGAGAATCTCGGCGAGCGATCCGGCGAGGGCGAACTGTCCGAAGTCCTTCGGAAACAAGAGGCGCGCGAGCAGCAGATTGAGCCCGAAGTTCAGGAGGAACGTCAAGTACCCCGTGGCGCTCAGCCATACCGCGCCGAGCAGCGCCCGGCGGATCGGTGCCGGCGTCACGAGGCGATTCCGACACGCGCGCCGGCCGTCACGCGATGCAGGGCGGCGAGGATGCCCTCGACGTCGGCGTCGTAGGAAAAAGCGGTCACGATCTCTCGGGAGCGCGCACCCATGCGCGCGCGCAGCGCGTGATCGGGAAGCAGACGCCGCAGGGCGTGCGCGAGCGCCGAGACATCGCCGACCGGGTAGACGACCCCGTTGTCATCGGCGCGCACGAGGTCCGGCGCCGCACCGACGGCGTCGCTCGCGACGACCGGCAGGCCGAAGCACATCCCCTCGTTGAGCACGAGTCCCCAGGGTTCGTGGCTGCTCGGCAGGACGAGCGCGTCAGCCGCCGCGTAGTAGCGCGCGATCTCTCCCTGGTTCACGAATCCGGTGATGGAGACGCGCGACAACCCGTGCCGTGCGATCGCGGCCTCCACGCGCGGTCGCTCCGCCCCTTCGCCCACGAACACCACGGCCGCGGGATGGTCCGCCGCGATCCGCGCGTAGGCGTCGAGCAGATCGAGCGGCCGTTTCCGCTCGATGAGCTTCCCGACGTAGAGCACGACCGGCAGCTCCGGCGGAAGGCCGAGGGTCTGGCGCAATTGGGCCCGGGATGCGTGCCACCGGTCCGCGTCGGCGCGAAACCGGTCGTTGTCGACGGCGTAGGGCACCCAAAAGATCCGATCCTCGGGAACACCGTAGGCCCGGTAGAAGTCCCGGTTGAGCGTCCCGATCGCGAGCGCGCCGTGGATCCGCCGCAGCAGCGCCCCGAGGGCGAGTCGCTTCGCGGCCGCGACCCACGGAGAGCGCCGTCCGAACAGCGTGGATTCCCCCCGCAGGAGGATCGGCGTGCGGCTCTTCCCCGCGCTCAAGAAGGCGAGCCACTCGGTGGCATGGGCATACCCGTGAACGATAAGGGCATCATACCGCCCGTGGCGGAGTGCACCCGCGATCCCGGGGTGGATGAAGCGAAGGACGTGATCGACCCCGGGCCACGGCGAGCGGTTGCGGAGGAGCGTCCACTCGTAGCCTTCGAGGAGCGGGATGTCCCACTGGACGTCCACGCCGAACTCCGGGTCCCGGCGCCGCTCGGCGCCTTGATCGGTCATGTAGTAGACATGGAGCGCGATCTCCGGATGGGCCGCGAGCCGCTGCAGCAGCGGAACCTGATACTGGATGGGATGCGAGACGAGGTACGCGACTCGAAACGGGGTCACGGCCTGCGCCCGACCGCGCAAAGGTTCGCGGTAAAGACCCCGCTCCCCGGGGCTCCCTGCTCGACGAGCAGGTACAGCCGGATCGCCTGCTTGAGGATCTTCCACAGCAGCCAGCGGACCGCGCTGGCCGCGCCGTGCACGTAGGGCTCGAGCGAAACGACCTCGATGTCCGCAAACCCCGTCGCCCGGAGCACCTGCCGCATGCTGAGCGGCGTGAACGTCACTTCGTGGGTGAAGTCCGCGTACCTGATCCATGAGTGAAACGGGCTGTCCGCGTTTGGCGTCCGAAGCAGGACGGAGCCTCCGGGCCGCAGCGCGTGATGCACGCGGTCGAGAAAGAGCAGCACCTCGTCCTTCGGAAAATGCTCGATGACATCCAGCGCGACGACGAGATCGTAGGCGCCGGGATGCGCCGCCAGGTACGGCAGGGCGTCGGCGACCTCCACGTCCTCGATCCCGAGGCCGTGCGCGACCGCGACCTGCTCTTCCGCGAGGTCGATGCCGTGCGCGCGCGTGTATCCCTCACCGCGGAGAAAGGACAGGAAACTCCCGGAGCCGCATCCCACCTCGAGGATCTCCGCGTCCCGGCGTGCGGGGAGAAAGCGCCGGTAGAGCGCAGAGAACATCCCCCGGTCGCGCTCCAGGGCCGCCGCGGTGGCAGCGCGGTATGTGCCAAGATGGGTCGAGACGTAGGCACGGAACAACCGATCCCGATAGCCGCTCATCCCGCCGGCACCGACAGGGCAATTCCCCCCAACTGCGAAACTTGGTTCCGCGTATATGACACGGATGCTGCTCGTTGATACCACGCTCTACGCGCCGGTGTCTCCGTTCTTCGTCGACGCCGCCGGAGAGTTGGGATACGAGCCGCTCTTTATCGACGAGGCGCCGTACCTCCGACCACTCGAAACCTCCCTGCTGCACAAGATCGGCTACCGTCTGCTCCACCGGCGGCCGCCGGCTCGGTGGCGCTACAACCGGGCGCTGCTCGACGCGGCCCGCCGCTTCCGCCCGGATCTCGTCGTCGTCGTCAAAGGCGCCTATATTATGCCTTCAACGCTCCGGCGGATCAAGGAAGAGACCGGCGCCGTGCTCGCCAACTACGCGACGGACGACCCCTTCAACCCGGCCAACGCGACGCCGGACCTGCTGCACGGCATTCCGGCGTACGATGTGTACGCCTGCACGAAGACCGCCATCATGGACGACGTGAGGCGCGCCGGCGGGCGGACCGTCATCCATACCATGGTCGGGTACAAGCCGTCCGTCCACTTTCCCGAGGCGCCGGCGACCGCGGCCGAGGCCAGGAAGTTTGCGAGCGACATGGTCCTCATCGGCGGCGCCGACCGCGACCGCGTCGGCGATCTCGAGCCGCTGCTGGCGCCCGGCGGTCCCTCGCTGGCGCTCTACGGAGGGTACTGGACCCGGAACCCCAGATTCCGCCCGCACGCGCGGGGATTCGTGATGGGACGCGACTACCGTCTGGCGCTCGGCGGCGCCCGGATCGGGCTCTGTCTCTTGCGCCGCGCAAACCGCGATCAACACGCCATGCGCAGTTTCGAGATCCCGGCGTGCGGCACGTTCATGCTGGCCGAACGGACGGACGAGCATCTCGCCGTGTTCCGGGAAGATGAAGAGGCCGCCTTCTTCAGCTCGCCGGAGGAGCTGCTCGACAAAGTCCGGTACTATCTGGCGCACGACGAGGTGCGGCAGCGGATCGCGGCCGCCGGTCATGCCCGCGTGACCACCGGCGGACACACCTACCGCGACCGGCTCCGGGAAATTGTCCGCGCGGCCGAGCGGGCCGCCCCGGTGCCGGCGCCGGCGGACTAGGCGTCCATCAGCGCAGACGCGCCTCCCAGGCATCGAGCATCCGCACAACCTCGACGCCAAGCCGGAGATCGTCCGGACCCGCCGCTCCGGTTGAGACGTTGCCGAGAAACTGTGACAGCGCGCAGTCGAGCGCCGGCTCGGCGGACACGGCGATGGCCTCCGCCGCCGTATCGTCCGGCCCGCCGGGCCGGTACGTGAGCTTCTGCGCGCTGCAGTCGTCGTAGACCAGCGTCCCGCCCGGTCCTTCCACGCACAGACTGCGGCTTTTTTGCCGGAGCATGTTGCTCAGCCGGATGTCGGCCGCGGCACCGTTCGCATACTCCGCGTGCAGGACCAGGGTTTCTCCCCAGGCCCCATCGACGGAGCGCCGCTCAATGCGCTCGGCGCCGAGTGCGTGCGGACGCGGGCCCAGAAGATCCACACAAAAAGCGGCGCCGTGGGGCCCCCAGTCCCAGAGCACCGGCGTGTCGGTTCGAAACGGCCCCCATGCGCCCGCGTCCACGCGCAGCCGCGTGATGGAACCGATCGCCGGCAGACGCGCCCGGAGCGCCCGATAGGCGGGGCTGAACAGGTGCACGTGGTCGACGAGGACATAACCGCCCTTCTCCGCCACAAGGTCGAAGAGCCGCTCCGCCTCGCGCATGTCGCACGTGAGGGGCTTCTCGACGAAGACGGGCAGTCCGGCGGAAACGGCCTCCGCGGTCATCTCCACGTGCATCGCCGGCGGCGTCGCCACTACGACCGCGTCGAGCTCCCGGTGCCGCAGCAGGCTCCGCCAATCGTGCTCGATCACGCAACCGGCGTCCACGAGATCGCGCGTCGCAGGATTCCGGCTCGCCACGCAGGACACCTCGACGCCAGACATCCCGCGGAGCGTCCGAATGATATTGCGTCCCCAGCGGCCCGCGCCGATCACTCCGACCCTCATCGGGCCGCCGCGGGTGCTCACGCCGTCCCGGTATAGACTTGATCCGTCCACGCCAGAAAACGCCGAAGGCCCTCCTCCAGCGTGCAGACCGGCTGGAAATCGAGATGCTGCCTGGCCTTTTGGATGTCGGGGCACCGGCGCTGCGGCTCATCGGCCGGATAGCTGTCGGGATGCTCGACGGTCACGACGTCGAGCCGCCGGCCCAGCACCCGCCCCATTGTCTGCGCGACCTCGGCGATGCTGATCTCGGGCACCGGGTTGCCGATGTTGTAGACGTGCCCCGGCACGCCCCGGAGCATCGCGAGCAGGAAACCGACGATGGCATCGGTCACGTAGCAGAACGTCCGCGTCTGCGTGCCGGTGCCGTACGCGAGCAGCGGCTGCCCCATCTTGATGCGGTGGGCGAAGTTCGGCATGACGCGATAATCGGTCTCCTGCATTCCCGGACCGTAGATGTTGAACGGCCGCACACAGTTGGTCACCGTGTCGAAGTGTTCGTGATACACATAGCAGAGCGTCTCGCCGATCCGTTTGCTTTCGTCGTAGCACGCCCGCGGGCCCATCGACGCCACGTTCCCTCGATAACTCTCCATCGTCGGCACGTGACGCGGATCGGGGTCGCCGTAGACCTCGCTCGACGAAAAGAACAGGCACCGCGCGCGCTTGAGCCGGGCTAGTTCGAGCAGGTTCCGGGTCCCGATCACCGCGACGTCCAACGTCTCCAGCGGGTACCGGCGGTAGTAGAACGGACTGGCGATGCCCGCCGCGTGGATCACGTAGTCGACGTCCCCCCGGACCTCGAGTGGCCGGATCACATCATGGTTGACGTACGTAATCGACGCTTCGTCCTTGACAAGTTCGCCGAGCGCGCCCGCCGTGATCATGTTGTCGACGACGGTGACGCGCATGGGACGGCGGAGCACGGCCCGATTCAGATACGAGAACACCGCGACAAAGTACCGGCCGAGGAACCCTGCGCCGCCGGCGAGGAGCACGGACTTGCCGTCGAGCGCCCCGACGGCATCGCCGAGCCGGGCGACGATCTCCTCGATATCCGCGGGCACGCAGTAACCTGTCATGACGGCCCGACGATCCTCGGCGCCGGCAGCGGGATGACAAAGCGCATGCCCGAGCGGCGCAAACCGTCGTGCGCCGCCACGATCGAATCGGCGAAGTTCCACGCGAGCACGATGACGTCGTCCGGCCGGCGCCGATACAGTTCGTCCACGGGCAGGACCGGGACGTGCAGTCCCGGCGTGAACAGATGCTGTTTGAGCGGGCTGTCGTCGACGATGAACGCAATCGTCTCGGGCCCGATACCGAAGTGGTACATCAGGGTGGTCGCCTTCGCCGGCGCCCCAAACCCCGCGACAGTATGCTCCCGGGCCTTGAGGTCTTTCACCAAGTCGCGGAATCGCTGCCGCAGCGCGTCGATCCGCCGCGAAAACTGGACGAGCGTCGTCGGGCGGTCGAGGCCGGCGCTTCGCTCGAGGGCAACCGCCCGCGTGACCGAACCGTCTGGGTTCCGCGCCGCCCCCGTACGTTGCGCCGCGCAGCGGATCGATCCGCCGTGCGTATCGATGCGTTCCGTCCGGACGAGCTCGAGCCCGTGCCGCTCGAAGAATCCCACGAGCGGGCCGACGGTATGATACGCGAGATGCTCGTGGTAGATGGTATCGAAGAGCGTTTTTTCGACGACGTCGGCCAGGTAGGAGACTTCGAAGACGAAGACACCGCCCGGGGCGAGCAGTGCCTTCACCCCCTCGACGATGGCATCGAGATCGTCCGCATGGGCAAAGACGTTGTTCGCCGTGACGAGGGAGGCCGGCCCGTAGCGATCGCGCAGGCGCGCGGCAACCTCCGGCGTGAAGAACGCGGCGAGGGTCGGGATCCCCGACGCCGTCGCCCGCTCCGCGATATCCTGGGCCGGGTCCACCCCGACAGCCGTGTAGCCTTGGGCGGCAAAGGCCCGAAGCAATGTCCCATCGTTGGACCCGATGTCCACCACCAATGCGGGCGCCGTGGGCAGGTACTCGCGGATCATGGTCTCCGCGTATCGCCGGAAGTGCTCAATAAAGACACGAGAGGTACCGGACACATAGACGTAATCGGCGAACAGGTAGCCGGGGTCGACAACGTCGAGGAGTTGAACGTGGGTGCAGGCCCGGCAGAAGAACAGGTCGAGCGGGAACACCGGCTGGGGGATGTGGAGCCGTTCGGCGGGGACGAAGGCGTTCGCCGGCGGCGTCGGCGCCAACGACAGCACGTGCGCAAAATCGCGGGCGCCGCACAGCCGGCAGGTCTCGCGCCGGCGGCACAGCGGCGTTACGGGCGCTCCCGGCACCGATGCCTCACGTGCCGGCGCATCACGCGCGGCCGCGGGGTTCGATGGGATCGATCCGAACCACATCCTCCTCGTACGCTTCCTGTTCGCGCGAATTGCGGCCGAGGGTCAGAAACACAGTGTCTTCAGGAAACACCATGGCGTGTTCGGCCATCGGAGGCGTGAAGAACAGCTGGCCGGCCCTCACGGTCACGTGGGCGGGTGCGGCCGTGCTGCCGACGGGCCGGTGGTAGTATTCGATGAAACCGGAGAGCACATAACAAAAATGCCAGTCGGTCCGGTGATAGTGGTTGGCCCGCACCGATCCGGCCTTCGACGAGATCAGCACGCAACTCTTCATGTCCACATCGACCAGCGGCTGGATCGCGCCCCGCGCGTCGGCGTATGGAGGATGCAGCGGCACGATGACGCCGGAGGGCCACTTCGCACGCTCGTCGTCCGTCACCGGCACGATCCGCTGGCGCGGACCGGGCTTGGCCATCGCCATCCCCCCCGACTCTTGCGGCCGATGAACACTTTGGCATATTATGTCATACTCTGTCAAAAGACTGACCTATGCCGGTCCTTTCAGCGCTATCTGTGACACAATCATGCCGTAAAAGAGACTAAACGCGATCGCGCCTTCGGGCACGTCGACGGACGGATACAGCACATTCAACACCAAGAGCAACCCTATTCCGATAACTCCTACAAGACCGGCCGGCCATGCTTCAGGGATCGCGTGCCTCGATCGATATCGAAGCGCCGTGGAGACGGCGAAACCTGCCATGGTCAGGTACAACACCAGGCCGACCAGACCGGTCTTGAACAGTAAGAATGCGTAGCCGGACGACGCGTACGGCCACGGATGACCGGGATTATACGGATCCTGCGCGAGAATCAAACTTCCAAGCCCGAGGCCGAAGATCGGGTGGTGAACGAACCGTGGAAATGCTTCCAAGACCTCTCTGTACCGAAATGCAAGGGAATCATCGGTCAATATGTTGGACCAGCGCCAGAGACTCGCTCTCGCGGCGTGGCTGATCCAGTATGGACCGGCAAGGAAGGTGCCCCCTAGCCCTATGATCAGTCCCAACACGGCCGCAGCGATGGCCATCCGCCGCAGGCGCACTCCCCTGGACATCGACATCGCTACTGTGGTTGCCGCTGTCACCAGGATGAGCGCCTGAACGAAACGCTCCGACATGGCCGACGCGTACCACACAATCAGTAAGGCGGCCGCCGTCCAACCGACGAGCGCGGGAGCCCTCGACGACGTGAGGGCGCCTATCATGCTCAGTAGAAAGGCCACGACAACGACCGTCCACTCAAGATAGACGACTCCGGCCGCGCCGACGGAGTTGTAGCTGACAGCCGACCAACTCACATTCGGATACCCGGGAATCGGCAAGAGCCAGCGGACGTGGGCAAACACCGCTACGATGGCCACGCAGGAGCCGACGACGAACATGGCCGCAAAGAGGCGGTAGTCGATGGGCCGGAAGCCTCCGGCGACGAAGACTAACGCCAGCGCGTAGAATGCGAGCGCCCGCGATTCCCTGATGGCGTAGAACGCGCTTTGTGGCGTCGCGAGACCGTGCAGAAACGGAATAAGCATGGAGCCGACAAATGCGCATACCCAGACCATGTCCGATGCGCCCGCTCGAAGTCGGACGACAATGGCCGGAAGCGCTAACACAATCGCTCCGGCCACGGCAACGTCAAGCACATTGACTTTTGCGGATCCGACCGTGAAGACGGGAAAGAGACGCAGCGTATACCACGGGACCATCGCCGTTATAATCACCGTGGCGACGATCCACGCGCGCAGCAGCACGCCGCAATTCATCCGCGGAACGGCATGAGGCCGGGACATCGGCTCCGCGACGACTCTGTGGGCCATGATTCTTACGTTCTCATCCAAGAGCGGCTTCGCCTTGCGGAAGGCATTTCCGATACACGGCCTCGAGCATTTCCACAGACCGATGCCACGTATACCTTTCTTCGATCAGCCGGCGCGCGTTACGTGCCACGCGCGTTCGAAGACGCGGATCCTCAAGCAGCCGAAGCACGGCATCGGCAAGCGCAGACCGATCGGGACCGACCAGAACGTGTTCGCCGTCGATCGCGTCGATGCCACCGAGCGCCCGGGGCGTCGCTACCACGGGCGCGCCGCTTGCCATCGCCTCCAGAACCTTGAATTGCATTCCCGAGCCGCTTCGCATCGGACACACAGAAAGTGTGGAGCGGGCAAGCAGCTCGTGAATGCGAGGCGTGAAATCCCGAACTTCGACACCGGGTATCTCGTTCAGCCGGCGCACCCTTGGCGGCGCGTTGCCGCCCACAATGATAAACCGGGCGTCGGCCACGCGCGATCGCACCAACGGAAACACCTGCGTCGCAAACCACATCGCCGCATCGGCGTTCGGAAAATACCCCATCCGCCCCGTGAACAGCAACGTGCGCGGCTCTCGCGGATTCTCCACATACGGAAACGCGTCGATGTCGATGCCCTGGGGAACAACGTCCAAATTCGGATAGGAACCGATGGCCGCGCGATCTCCCTCCGAACATACAAGCGCTCGATCATATACGTGAAGGAGGGCGTGTTCGTATCGCCGCAATCGTTCCGCTTCCCAGCCGGTCAGCCATGACAGGGGAGCAATCTCCCGTCGGGAGCGATTGCGCCAGTTCAACGACAGCGCATCGATGAAATCGATGATCTTGGGAATTCCTGCGACGCCTGCGGCGGCGGGACCCAAGCGTACCAGCTGAACGTGAACGAGATCATAGGAATGTGTGCGTAACAGTGCTTCGATCCGCCGACGAAACCGCGAATCGTAAAAATAGACGGTCTGCCAGGGGAGCGGCGTGAAGAGCCCCGCCGCGAGGTGAAGGATGCGCCGGGACCGCGACACCGGGATCGCCTCGATCTGCTCGCAAAAACCGCGAATCACCCCGACACCCTCGCGATCACGGGCGTTCTCCACGGGAGTCACCAACGTGACGCGGTGATGCCGCGACAAGAGCCGAAGCTGGTGATAGGCACGGATCCGATCGCCCTGGATGAGGGGATAGGGAAACCGCGACGCGATAAAGAGAATGTTCATCGATGCGCCGCCGGACGCTCAGCGCGCCGAATGCGCCTGCCGGTTCCGCGGAACCTGGTAAAAATTGATCTGATCGCGCACAATTTCGGCCAGCGATATGGCACTTTGAAAACCCAGTTCACGGCTGCGCGACGCATCGCACATGAGAACGGGCACGTCGGACGGCCTCATCCGCTGCGGATCGAAGACGAGGCGCAGGTCGCCTTTGTCGGTCGCCAGCAGCAGGCCTTCATCCTCGGGAGCAAACCGCAATCCCTCCGTCAGCATCAGCCGGTCGATCCGCGTGACGTCGAACTCGCTCTCCCACAGTCGAAGCCGCTGGATCTCCGCCGGCCCGTCGACAGGTTTCGTTCCCCGGAGCGTTGTGAGCGCATGGACCGGAGCACCGACCTCCTGGAGCGCGAGCAGGAGATACGTGAGCACCGAGTTGGTCCGCTCCGACCCGAGGTTGTATACACCGCCGGGCGCGCCCTGCTCCGCGAGCAACAAGTATCCCCGGACGATATCGCGGACGTGCGACCAGTCCCGAAAACTATTGACGTCGCCCAGCGTGATGGCGTCCAGTTCGTGCAGCGCCCATCTCACGGCCTGACTGGCGATCTGTGACGTCACGAACACGATGCCGCGGCCGCCGCCCTCGTGGTTGAACGCCCGTGAAACGACGCCGTGGATACCGTATGCGCGCGCGTACGTACGCACGAGGTGATCGCCGTATACCTTACTGACCGCATAGGGCGACATCGGCCGAAGTGGATTCGTCTCACGAATCGGCAGCTCCGGCAGATGCGCCGGTGCCGGGAAGATGTCCCCGTATTTCGTCTGCATGCGCTGGTAATGGTCTTGGCTCGTGAACACCAGCCCGTACTCCTCGCTGCTGCCGGCAAACACGAGCCGCGCCTGCGTGGCACGGAGTCGAACGGCCTCAAGCACGTTGGCGGTGCCGATGGCGTTCGCCTGGGCGGCCTGGAGCGGGTTCTCGAACGACGACTGCACGAAAGAGTGGGCCGCCAGGTGAAACACTACATCGGGCTGCACTTCGTCGAGCGCGTGCAGCAGGCCGTACAATTCCTCGACGTCCGCCTCAACAAACTTGACGGCGCCGGCCAGACCGCGGTCTACGAGGCCCCGAGAGAGCAGGCGGTCTGCTCGGGCCCGCAGCATGCCATGGACGACGGCGCCGCGCTCAAGGAGCTCGCTTGCGAGATACGGGCCGACGAACCCGCTCACCCCGGTGATCAGCACACGCTTGCCGGACCAGAACTGCGTCATCCGTTTCTCCTCCGTTCCCGCGGCACGCTCAGGCGCCGGGTCTCACGGGCGGTGGGCGAGGGTCATCACTCGTGTCCGGTACCAGTCGATCGTGCGTGCCAGGCCTTCGCGGAGGCCGACTTCAGCCCGGAATCCGACGACCCGCTCGGCCTTGCGGGTATCGCACGTCCGACGCGGCTGGCCGGCGGGCCGCGTGGCGTCGAACTCCACGGTCACGTCCGTGCCGGACAGTTCGACGATCAGCCCGGTCAGCTCACGGATCGACACCTCCTCCGTAGAGCCCAGATTCACCGGATCGGCTTGTGGATAGCGTTCGGCCGTGGCGATAAGTCCCTCGACAAAATCTGAGACATAGAGGAATGTCCGAGTCTGGTCGCCGGTCCCCCAGACCCGCAGCGGGTTTTCCCCCGCGCACACCCGGCGGATCAGTGCCGGGACGACATGCGACGATGTCGGATCAAAGTTATCGCGCGGCCCGTAGGCATTGTAGGGACGGGCGATCGCGACCGAGAGGCCGTGCTGGCGGGCATAGGCCTGCCCGAGAAATTCTTCCATCCGTTTTGCCCATCCGTAGCCCTCGTTCGTCGGCTCCGGGATCCCGTCAAACCCTTCTTCCTCCGGCGTCGGAACCGAACACTCCCGCGGGTAGACGCAGGCTGAACTGACGACCAGAAACCGCTCCACCGCGGAGAGGCGCGCCGCTTCGATAACGTTCATGAAGATCGTCAAGTTGTCCCGGAACATCGACGCGGGATGGTCGATATTGTACTGCACTCCCCCCACCCGGGCCGCCAGGTTCATGACGATGTGGTGGCCCGCCAGCACCCTGGCACAGTCCTCGAAGCGCCCCAGATCGGCCACCACGAGCGTGATGCGGTCCCGTACGCCGGCGAGGTTGTCCTGCGGCGTCTCAGCAGACTGGAGCGGGACGGTGACCCGGGCGCCTAGCGCCACCAGCCGTTCGACGAGGTGACTGCCGATGAATCCGGCACCCCCGGTCACCACCACGCGTTTGTCGAGCCAGAAGCTCATCGCCGAACACCCTCCGGTCGCCGCGCGGCGCCGGGCCGGCGGGGTTCTTCGGCGACGAGCGCACAATCCGCTTCCATCATGATGCGGACAAGCTCGCGGAACCTGGTGACCGGTGCCCACCCCAACCGCTTCCTCGCCTTGGAGGCGTTCCCGCACAGGTTCTCGCCCTGGGCGGTGCGGAGGTGCTTCGCCGTCACCTCGACATGGTTGCGCCAGTCCCGGCCGACCTCTGCGAAGGCCGCGGTGACGAACTCTTCCGTACTGTGCGTCTCGCCGGTGGCAACGACATAATCATCGGGCTCCGGCTGCTGCAGCATCAGCCACATCGCCGTCACGTATTCGGGCGCGTACCCCCAATCGCGCTGCGCGGACAGGTCGCCGAGCGTCAACCGATCCTGGAGGCCGGCCTCGATCCGCGCGGCGGCCAGGGTCACCTTGCGGGTAAAAAAGTTCTCCCCGCGCCGCGGCGACTCGTGATTATATAGGAGGCCGTTGCACACGAATATGCCGTAGGCCTCACGGTAGTTCACCGCGGTCCAATAAGCAAAGGCCTTCGAAACGGCATATGGCGTTCGGGGATGAAACCGCGTCGTCTCGTCCTGCGGGGATTCCCGGGCCCACCCGAACATCTCGGAACTCGCTGCATGAAAGACTCGGGCCGGCAGTTCCGCGGCGCGGAGGGCTTCAAGAATGCGGAGCATTCCCAATCCCGTGGTCTCTGCCGTGTACTCCGGGATCTCGAAACTAAATCCGGCTTCGCTCTGCGCGGCGAGATGATACAGCTCCTCGGGTCGTACCGCCCGGATGATCTGGCCGAGCCGCGCCGGGTCAGAGAGGTCTCCGTAATGGAGATGTACGTGGAGACCTCCGGGGCCGTCTAGCAGACCCGCCAACCGTCCGAGGCCCGACGTGCTCGCGCGCCGGACGATCCCATGCACCTCATAGCCTTTCTCCACCAGGAGCTCGGCCAGGTAGGACCCGTCCTGACCGGTGATCCCGGTAATCAGCGCCGTCCTTTCGCCGGCCGGCGCGGCCGCCCGGCCGTCTTCCCGGGGGGTGGATGTGATCGGGGCGTGTGTCCGGCGCGGAATGTCCGCGCCCGGCGGCCGGCGACGGGCACCCGCCAGGATCTCACGGATCAAGGTCCGCGAGAATCGGGTCCCGGCGTCCAGGGAACCCACCTTGCTGATTCCTCCGATGCGCGGTCCCTCATGCGTGGGAAACTCGATGATGCGCAGACCGTGCCGGAGCGCCCGCATCGTCATCTGGTACTCGATGGTGAAATCGGCGGCGTCCAGGCCGAGCGCGTCAAACGCGTCCCGGCGGATGGCCCGATAGCCGTTGATGCTGTCGGTGATGTAGCCGCGGCCTGTGAGCGCACGTGGGTGCCACAACAGATGGGCGGCCAGCGTAAACGCCTGATTGGCCCACTTTCGGGGCTTGATGGCCTGGTCCCCCTCCTCGTTCCTCCCGCCGCGCATCATCCGGGACGCGATCACCAGGTCGTAGCCCGCCTCGAAGTACGGCCGGAACTTTGGGATATCCGTGGGATCCTCGTTCCCGTCGGGGCTGAAGAAAATGATCAGATCGCCCCGGGCCCGTCGCACCGCGAGACGGAACGCCTCGCCGCGGCCGGGAATTTCCTGGACGACGGCTGGCACGCCCCGGGTTTCAAAAAACTCACGAGTGCCGTCCGTCGAGCCGCCGTCGACCACGAACGCCTCATCCACAGCGGCAAACGGAATCGACTCGAACAGGCTGCGAATGCCCTGGATCTCATTGAGGGTCAGGATGGCCAGTGAGACCGTCGAACCGGCGGCAGGGGATGTCATCGCTTGAAGAACGCGTGGATCTGCTCGATGATGAAGTCGAGCTCGTTTCGCCCCAGACCCGGGTGGCAGCCGATATACAATCCGTTCTGTGTCACCCATTGCGCCACGGGATAGCGGGACGCGATAGGTCCGAAGAGCCGCCGGTAGAACGGCTGTGACAGGAGGGGAAACGCGTCCCGGGTCTCGACGTTGCGCTGCTCTAGAAAGAACACGAGGTCGCGCTTGCGGGCCCGTCCGGGACGCACGATGATCGGATACATCATGAAGGCGTGCTCGGTGCGCGGTCGAACCCGCGGCAACTGGATGAAGTCCTCGAGGGGGCGGAGTCGCTCGGTCAGGTACTCGGCATTGCGCTGGCGCGCGGCGATCATCTTTTTCCAGGTCGCAAGGTGGGCCAGCCCCAGGGCAGCCTCCAGTTCCGTCGCTCGAAAACTGTAGCCTCTACGGATGAATGCAAACCTGCGCTCCACGACACGGCGCATCCTGGCTCCGCGCAGCCGCTGACCATCGTCGATCGAAGTATAAACGCCGTCGCGGCCATGATTGCATAAGCTCTTCAGGAGGATCGCCAGATCTTCATCGTTCGTGCAGGCTAAGCCCCCCACGCCGGTCGTGATGAGGTGCGCGGCGTATGTCGAGAAGCAGGCGATCTGGCCCCAGGACCCGACGGGGGCGCCCCGATACTTGACGAACATCGCCTCGCAGGAATCCTCGATCATCTGCAGACGCCGGCGCCGGACGATCTCGAGGATCGGAGCCATGTCGCAGGGTTGGCCAAAGAGATGGACCGGCATGATCGCGCGGGTCCGCCTGGTGATATGGCGGTCGATCTGCGCGGGATCGATGTCGTAGTAGAGCGGGTCGATGTCGACAAACACCGGGGTCAGGCCAGCCATCAAGATCACGTTGGCGCTCGCAATGAAGGTCGCGGCCGGGACCAGCACCTCATCGCCGCGTTTCCACCCGCAGCGCTCCCGCAGCGCGTCGACCGCGATCTGCAGCGCACTGGTCCCGCTGTTGCAGAACACGGCGAACCGCCGCGCATGTAGCCGGGCGAACTTCCGCTCGAACGCCCGAGAAAACGGGCCGTAGGAAAGCCGCGCACTCCGGAGCACGTCGGCGATATAGCGCCGCCCCAGCGGGGTGATCTCCACGGTACCCACACCGATCTGATGAGGATACCGGAACGGAGCGTTCTTCCGGGGCACTCGTCGGGTCACGGGAGTGTGTAGGTTCGAGGAGTCCAGTCCCTTTCCTCTCGCTCGCGTCTCTTGCCTCCTCCATGATTCTCGATCGTAGTGATCTCTTGGAGCAGCCATGTGGACTGCACGGGGACGCGAGCCCAACGTCGCACGTCCGCGAAACGGCCGGACCTCCACACATGCCATATTGCGAAGACATTCGCAGCGCTCGTGGGCTGCTCCAAAGTAGTATTGAAAAATCGGCCGCGGAAAGCCTCGAACGTCAAACGATCGTGAAAAGCCCGGGTCGGTCGCTCGACCGCTTCGAAATTCGCCACTTGGATCACAAGCAGCATGATGAGGACAAGCTTGCCGAACACGCTCATCCATCCTCTCGCGCCCGCAAGCACGGTCCCAACAAGCATCGAGTAGAACACTCCAAACAACGCACCATAGTAGTACCCGCTCGCGACCTGGAGGTGCCGTATCATGAGGATCGTCTGTCCGATCACAAAGAGAACCACACAGATGCCGGCCCGAAGCGCGAAGACCCCCCGGCGTCCGGTCACCTGCGGTGCTGCGACGCCAAGGAACACAGTCGAATGCCAGAAAGACCGGCTCGACCGGCGGACACCGGCTCTCAGCACGAAGGGCCCCCGGCGCGCGGTCACCTGCCGCGCTACGACGCCAAAGAATGCAAAGTAGAATACCAGAAAGAGCGGCTCGACTGCCCAGAAAGGCATTCGCCCTATGGAGTCGGCGTGCATCTTGAACGGCACACTAAGGCTACTCGGATTGTACAGCTGTGAGGGCACCATATTGGCGAGGAAGTTGGTGTGGAAATTGTCATAAAAACTCGCCCAATGGAACTGGGATCTCAAAGATACTCCAAAGATAAAGTTTAGGAAGTTGAACGTGGAAAGCCCAAGCATCCTCGCGATCGAGGGGACGACAACGAACGTGACGGCCGCATAGACAATCAGTGGACCAGCGAAGAGCGCGGCGCGGAGCGCGTTCAATCGACCCCGGAAAAATCCAAAGAGCATAACGGTTAAGACCAGATAAGCGAAGAGTGCCGTCTCATCAAAGAACAGGCACGCCGTGAAGTAAGCGAAGCAGAGCGCTACATGCCATCTCTTGATGAGCGGCGGACGTGTCTCGAATCCGCTTTCCCAGCGAGCCCTATGAACGACACTCGCGCCCCACAGGACAGAGATCACGAAAAAGCTCGTCAACGGCTTGCCGATATGAAATCGAAGGACGATCGTCGATAGCGAACTCATGGAAACCATATAGAGCAGTAGCGAGTTAAGTGCGGCCCCGCGATCTCCGGTAAAGTTCCACACCGCACGGTACAGCAGTAGAGGCGCCAGCACAAGCGAGAAAATCCAGCTTAAAGACAATCCCGGAGGAAACGGGGACAACGTGCGGAGAAGGAACAGCCTGAGCTTTATGTCCAGAATCTCAAGATAGTCCGAGAAAAAACGCGGCCGATCGTCGATCTTGGCCAATGAAAGTACGTCCAGAAAATCCGTGACGTGCGGAGAGAGTCCATTACTCGTTGCAGTTCTATAGGCGTCGAGCGTCTCGGGGTGAACCCAACTCGTGGTGAAGTTCAATGCTTGGAAGCAAAGAACCGCCACCACGCCGGCGCACACAACGAGTGTCAGAGCGGAGGATATGAGCCGCTGGGCCGCGTTCAGGTTTGGGAATGCCGGGCTGTGGGCCTGCGCGTCCGCCGCCACGTCAAGAGAGTACGCGGGTGGCTGCACTTCGTCCTCTTCGACCTACTTGCGACGCGACCTCAGTATGCGGGAGGGGGGCGAACCTCCAACAGCGTACTATGTTGTCGATGGGCATCAACTTGCCGTATGGCCGTTTGATCTTCGAAGTAGACTGCGTTGACACTCCAACCGGAATACGGTGACCGCCGATAGGCCAGACTGCGCGGCCAACCGTTTCATTTACGTTCCTCCAGGTGGCAGTAGCAGTTGCCGTCGCCATCCTCGTTGGGTTGGCGTTCGCAGGCTACAAAGAGCGTCGCCAACGGGGGAGCGATAGGACGGCTATCCGGCTCGCCGACCAAGTGGTCGCCAATCTCCAACATTATGCGGCGCGCCACGGCGGCGCCTATCCCGCGAAGATCAACGGCTACTGGCCGAGTATCATGGGACGGCTCGCGCCGGACAACGAACTGCCGGTGAAGCCGCCACCTGGGATTTTTAAGACCTGGGCGGGCGATGAGGGCGACGCCATCCACGGCTACTCCGACGCGACCGGCTCCACGTTTCAGCTGATCTTCCGCGCCGCCGGCGGCACGGGCAAGGTCTACTGCCGCGATCCGAAGGGAC
>Ga0207416_1000267_pt1 | contig 94830 bp, 102 predicted proteins | sample PaiPotPPM11metaG_FD_184107 | JGI IMG/M metagenome (GOLD analysis project Ga0207416, IMG submission 184107) | Iron sulfur acid spring bacterial and archeal communities from Banff, Canada, to study Microbial Dark Matter (Phase II) - Paint Pots PPM... ... | reverse complement strand
GGCGAAATCACCCGCTCACGCAATTTACAATACCCCCGAGAAGGCACGCCCATGAATACTACGTCAGTAAGATGTTAGCTGGCGCGATAGGTCAGCCATGAGTAAGGAAATTGCCCGGCGCTACACGGGTAAGGTCAAGATTAGACCGCGTTCACTTCAGCGCGATGCTTCGGGCCAGTGATTGTATAGAACTGCCCCGGGGGGTTCTATCCATCGCCACCGTGGGCGGTTGGCAGACCGCATACGCCGGTTAAAATGAAGGGCCCCGGCAAGCGCCGGGGCCTTTACCGTTTGCCGGATTGGGGGGTTAGAAGTGGATCCCCAAGCCGACGTACGGCCCATTATGCGTGAAGCCCACGGGCGCGTTCTTATTGTTTCGACCGTTGTCCCCGATCCAGCCGAAGTCGAAGAAAACCGGGAAGCTCGGGCTTCCGAAGTTCAGCGCTCCGCCGATCTGGTACTTGAGCAAGTTGTACCTTAGGTCGAACGGACCCGTCGGACAGACGTCCGTCTCGCAAGTGCCTCCCATATTGGGGAAGTAATAGACGCTTCCGTAGACCGAGAACACCTGGTCGAGATCGGGCAGTTTTTCCAGCCCGACTCCAAAGCCTTGCTCGCGCGGATAGCCGTAGTTCGTCGTACGCCAGATGTACGCGCCGGCGATGTAGATGCGCGGTTGAAACACTCGGAGACCGACCCGGATATCCAAGTCTCTGTCTTGAGCGGTAAATGCCGGTACAAACGTGTTGCCCTGTCCTCCGATAACTGTGACGCAACCCGTTTCACCGTTGATCGGGCACTTGTTCAGCAGCGGATTATTGGCCTGATAGTTTGCCGGCGTCGGAATGGATTGATTGTGCGGATACTGCCACTGGCGGAAGTCCGCGCCAAGCATCCACGGCAAATTGAAGAGATCGAACTCGATCGCGCCGCGCACTGCATACGAGCCATGGCCGGTGTTGCCCGGACTGAACTCGTTATACACCTTGGGCGAGATGATGTAGTCTCCCGCGATGAAGTGATCCTGATACGGCGCGAAGACCCGAACCGGAGTCGGCGTTGGCGCCGGCGTTGCCGGCGGCGGCGCAGGCGGTGGGGGCGGCGTCGCCGGCAAATACCGCACGACGACGAGTCGCTTATCGGGAACCCATTGCACGTATGCTCCCATGCCTTCGGAGATTACGCGGACTGGTACGACCACGACGCCCTGATAGATCTCCGGCGGCACGTCCAGCGGACGCGTTTCGCCGTTGATGATCACCTGCGGTCTACCGACCGTCACTTTGACGTCGGCGCCGGGTTTGGAAACGTCTGCCGTTCGACTTGCGGGATCCCACGAAACCGTAGCTCCCATCTGCTCAAACATCGATCGTAACGGAATCAAGATGGTACCCCCGCGTACTAACGCAGCGAGCACACGTCCTTGCTTCAGTTTGTCCGGTCGTGCATAGACGTGGTGGTCATTGAATAGGATTGGAATTTGGCCGGACGGCGGCGATCCGAATTGCATCGGCGGTACGGTTGCCGGTGCCGGCGCCGTGGTTGCAGCCGGCGAAGGCATCGCCGTTGCTGGAGCAGGCATCGCCGTTGCAGCCGGCGATGGCGCCGCCGTCGCCTGTGCGATCGCGTTGGTTCCGGTGTTTCCCCACGATGCGTCGGCCGACGGAGCAGCCACCGCTGTGAGCCCTAACGCGGCGATAAAGCTCGCCGTGAGGACTGCGGTGCTCAGTCGATTCAATGTAGCCTCCTAAGAATAGCTATTTCGTATAACCTTGAAGGCAGGGAGAACCCGGGGGGTCGCCTGCCCTGTAGCGTACGCCATATTCCCACTTGGCGGGATATCACACGAATTCCGCCCGAAAAGCGGGGAGGCGCCACAGCCACGCGATGCCGCACGCGACCTCGAGGGCGGCTACCAGGAACGCAACTTTCGGCCCTCTCCCGGTATGCAGCTGGTGCAGCCCCCCAATCGCCGCAGTCGCAATGAGGGGCGCGAGGATCTGCGGCAGCAGCAGGGCGAGGTTCCAAAACGCCATGGCCGTCGCCAGCGCCGATCGTGGCAAGAACCGGCAGCCCAGCGACCAATCCGCGGTAAGAAAGACGCCCCAGGAAGCGCCGGCAGCAAGTGTGGCAGCGGGGACTGCTATCGCGCCGGTGATCGCCAAAAAGATCAACAGCGATGCAATGAAAACCGATCCGCCAATCGTCGCGAGCGTTCGGCGATCCATGCCGCGCGCCGGAGCGCTTCCCAGCCATGCGCCGGCCGCGCCGGCAACGGTGAAGAGCAGCAAAAGGAAACCGGCAAAGCGCTTAATTTCCGCTCCATGCATCCCGGGAAGATCGCTTACGTAAAACAGAAGGTAGCCGAGCAGCGTGTAAAAGCCGACGTACACGAGTGCTCTCGAGATAAACAGATTTCCAAACTCGCGCGAGATCCACACCGCAGTCGTTTCGTGCGGGCCGGGCTGCAGCCGGCGAACGTGCAGCGAAGTGACGGCACAGCCGGCGAGCAAAGCTCCGCAAAGGATTGCGGCAACCGCTCGAGCATCGGCGATAAAGCCTGCAACCACCGCGCCGGCGGCATTGCCTAGGCTTTGCAATCCCGCCATCCACGAGGATGCCGAACCGAACCTCCTCTCTTCGATGAAATCTGGAATTGCCGCTTGGTATGGACCAATCGCGATGTTCATGGCAACCTGCAGAACGATCGTCGCCGCGACGAGCTGCGTAAAGGTTGAAGCGGAATAGAACCAGACCAGCGCAGCCGCGCCCACGATGGCGCCGGCGGCGTAGAACTCAATGCGTCTGCTGCCGCGCCGCCGGCGTCGATCGGAAAGCAGCCCGGCCAGGATCTGCGTGAATGCCGCGACGGAGGCGCCCGCGATGGCGAGCGTTCCGTACGCCGTCAGCGACCTCGTGGGCGCGAGCTCGATCGCCCGCGCTTGCAGTGAAACACCTAGCAGAGCGCCCCAAACCATTTGAATCGCAAACCAGAAGACAGCCAGAAGAGCTGCATTAGGAGTGCGTTGCGGCATAGCGGTACTCTTCAAGCGTGTCGACGTCATAAGCGAGCTCGGGCGGAGCATCTCGAACCGCACGCACCGGTACTCCAAGCAGTCTTTGCGCGTGCCGCTCGAGCTTTGCGATGGTCAAACGGTGAAACAGAAACTCGAGCGCCAGAACCGGGCCTAACAACGCCGCCATCGCCGGAACGCTCTTTCGCGCCTGGAAAAAGCGCGCGGCAAGTCGTTGAACTTTTCCCGCCGCCGCCGCAGGAATGATGAAAGCGCCGCCATTGACGACGCGTTCTCCGCCGACGGCAACACCGAACGGCGGCGCGTTCGGAAAGCGCCGCTCGAACGACGCGGCGTCGCAGATCGGCATCGCCAAGAAGCCCTCGGGGGCCTGGTTCGTGAATTCGCTCAGAGCGGTGCCGTCGACATATGGCATGTCGCTCGTCAAATAGAGAACCGTGGCCGCATCGTCCCAAACAGCGAGCGCGTTGCGGACGTTGACGGCACCGTCCCAACCCTCCGCAACGATCCGCTCAACGTTGGCGGCGCAGGCGCGGGCAATCTCGGACCCCCCGACGACGGCGATGCGCCCTGCCCCCGCGGAACGAGCCGCGTTGATTGCGCGGTCCAGCATCGTCTGCTCGCGCACCCGAGCCAGCGCCTTGACTTCAGTGCCGAGCTCGCGCGCAAACGCTCCTTTGACTCGAGCCCCCGCCGTGATAACGGCGCTCAGCATCACTTGGCCGGTTTCTTACGGGACCTGACTTTTGCGACGATCTTGTCCGCGGCTTCACCAAAACGAGTTCGCAGCATCGCCGTTAACATCTCGGCGTTCTCCGCGGCTTGGGCGCGCCGATGGTTGTTGAAAAAAGCAAGCGTTCTTTCACTTCGGCATCCACGTCGATCAGGCGGTCAACCCACGGATGCAACTCATCGGGCGAACAAAGGTAATCATAGCGCGTCGTGTTGTTGCCGCTCGTCCCATCGATCTGTATGGCCCTAAATGTTTCAGCTGACATGAGGGCTCCCCGCGGGGCCGTGAACGCAGATCAAGGGCTCAAGCGTCGAAGAGGCTTGACTGTACTGCGCGGCGCTCTCGCCCTGCGACCAGCTGATCTGCGGCGTCGCCGTAGCGTTCACGCAGAAGGTCTAAAAAGAGCTCGGCATTGCGCGGCGCGTTGCCCCGCGCGTGATTGTTGAAGAACGCGTAGACGGTTTCCGCCGCCTCGTCGATCTCAGCGACGCGGTTCGTCCAAGGCTCGAGCTCTTCACGCGCATAATTGTAGTCGTAGCGAGTTGTGTTGTCGCCGGTCCACCACTGCGCTGCGTTCCGGCCGTGGAAGCGCACGTAGCCTATCGAACCCGTGACGTCGGAGCTTGGACGCAGGAGCGACTCGTAGCGCGGCTGATCGACGTTGCACCATCCGACGCCCAGCTCCGCCAGCAACTCATGCGTGGCCGGAATCTGCCATTCGCGGTTTCTGAATTCCGCCACGAGGGGAAGCGGCCGCAGCGCTTCGATCGCGCGATGCAGGTAATGGTGTGAAGTGTCCGTGGGCTTGAAGCTGTTCGGGAACTGGAGCAGAGCGCATCCGAGCTTCCCTTCGCGCGCCACTTCAGAGAGAGCTCGCACGAAGGCTTCCGCGTCGGGATGCACGGCGGCGCTGCCTGCGTCGGTCGGATGCGTGACGGTTGCGGGAACCTTGAAGCAGAATCGAAAATCGCGCGGCGTGCGTGCGTTCATGCGGGCGATCGTTTCGGCGTCGAGCACGCCGTAATAACTCGCGTCTACTTCAACCGCTGAAAAGCAGCGCGCGTAGTACGGCAGCATCTCGCTTTGGCGACTCTTGCCGGGATAGAACGGTCCAACCCAGTCCTTGTATGCATAGCCGCACGTTCCCACGTAGATCATTTAAAAATGCGCATGAAAGGCCTTAGTCGCCCGGAATCTCCGCCGACGATAGGCTAAAACAATAATGACCGCGAGGATGTTGCCAAAACGACTTCCGGGCCTCCGTTCGGTTGTCGGTATCAAATCTTGCTGCACAACACGTACGCTGCTCCGGCTTCCGACTTGTGCTCATATTCCGCCTTATCGATTCGATGTCGGGCGGTAGGCGTTTAGACTTGTCGTACCGCGTGCAGTAGTCGGCATTTTCCTACAAACCTGCGCGGCTTTCGCGCTACTTCTTGGCGGCCGCTGCCTTCTTCTTGTTGCCGACAGTCTTCTTCGGACCCTTACGCGTGCGTGCGTTTGTCTTCGTACGCTGACCGCGAACGGGCAGGCCGCGGCGGTGGCGCTGACCGCGATAGCAGCCGATGTCGGTGAGGCGTTTGATATGGCCCGTGACGTCGCGGCGCAAGTCGCCTTCGACCTTTAGGTCGAGTGAATCGATTGCGTCGCGCAAACGCTTTTCATCGTCTTCGGTCATCTCTTTGACGCGTACGTTTGGATTGACGCCCGTGTGCGCGATCAGGCGCTGGGAAGTGGTCAGGCCGATTCCATAGATGTACGTCAAGGCGATCTCGATGCGCTTGTCGCGCGGCAGATCGATACCGGCAATACGTGCCATTATCCCTGCACCTGCTTATGCTTGGGGTTGACTTCGCAGATCACGCGCACCTTGCCGGCGCGGCGGATGATCTTGCATTTTTCACAGATCCTCTTCACCGATGGTCTAACTTTCATTTTGACAGGCACTCCGCTCCAAGCTCCGCGCCCCCCACTGCGTGGGGCCCCCGTTCCTCATGGCGCCTTATCCTTTCTACCACTTTGGGCGCTCCCCGTGGGCGCCGCTATTTGTACCTATACGTTATCCTGCCGTGCGTCAGATCGTAGGGCGAGAGCTCCACGAGAACGCGATCGCCGGGAAGGATACGGATGAAGTTCATCCGGATCTTTCCCGAGACGTGCGCCAATACTTTGTGTCCATTTGACAGCTCGACTCGGAACATCGCGTTGGGCAGCGGTTCGACAATCGTGCCCTCAACCTCGATCGCTTCTTCCTTGGGCGTCGCGGTTTGAGCCGCTTTTCCCGCCTTCTTCACGCGGTCCGGACGCTGACCGCCGCGCCGGGGCGCCACTACGCCGCTAACTCGCCTATATCTCGCAGCGTCAGGATCTTCGGACCCTCTTCGGTCACCGCAATCGTGTGCTCGAAGTGCGCTGCGAGTTTACCATCTGCCGTCGCGACTGTCCAGCCGTCCTTGAGCGTGCGCACCTCACGGCTCCCCAGCGTGATCATGGGCTCGACGGCCAGGACGAGGCCCGGCCGCAGCACGATCCCGGAGCCGGCTGACCCATAGTTGGGGACCTGCGGCTCCTCGTGCATTTTAGTTCCAACGCCGTGGCCCACGAGTTCCCGCACGACGCCGTAGCCGTGCGCTTCGGCGTGCTGCTGCACCGCCCAGCTGACGTCGCCTAGACGCCTGCCTTTATGCATCTGCTCGATTGCGAGCATGAGACATTCCTGCGTGACCCGCAGCAAGCGATCGGCCTCGGCGGAAATTTTACCGACTCCCACCGTCACCGCGCTGTCGCTGACATAGCCGTCCAAAGTTGTACCAATGTCGATCGAGAGCACGTCGCCCTCACACAAGACGTGCGAACCGGGAATGCCGTGCACGACCTCTTCATTCACCGACGTGCAGATCGAACGTGGAAAACCGTGGTATCCCTTGAAGGTTGGAACGCCGCCGCTGGAACGAATGCCGCGCTCCGCAAGAAGATCGAGCTCTTGCGTTCGCACGCCCGGTTTCACGGCGCGCATCAGATCCGCGAGGACTCTGGCCGTGACCGTGCCGCTCTTACGCATCAGCTCGATCTCGCGCAGCGATTTGAGCGTGATCACGCCGCCGCTGCTGCGCCGATCTTCGCGACGATCTCTTCGGTGACCCGATCGACGGGTTGCATCGCGTCTACGGCTACGAGCTTCCCTCGTCTGCGGTAATAGTCGACCAGCGGCGCCGTCTGCTTCTCGTACACGGCTAGGCGTTTTTCTGCCGTTTCAGGTTTGTCGTCGTCACGCTGGACCAGCGGACCGCCGTCTTCATCATCGATGCCCGCTCTTTTCGGCGGACTCGTCGTCGCGTTGTAAATTCGCCCGGTTCGTGGGTTTGTCCAGCGACCGCTCAGGCGCGCGATCAGCGCCTCGCGGCCTGCTTCGAAGAGTACGACGGCATCGAGACGCCATCCTTTGCGCTCGAGCAGCGCATCGAACGACTCCGCTTGCGCGATTGTCCGCGGAAAGCCGTCCATGATGAAGCCGTTCGGATGGCGGTCCAGCTCGGTCTCGACCATGCGAACGGCGACTTCATCGGGGACCAGATCGCCGCGCCGCATAAACGTTTCGGCAATCGTTCCGAGCTCCGTTCGCTGTTGAAGATTCGCGCGCAGGATGTCGCCTGTTGAAACCTGCTGTACGCCGTACCGCTCCTGAAGAATTTGCGCCTGCGTTCCTTTGCCGGCGCCGGGTGGCCCCAGGAAGATCAAACGCACTACCGCTTGATGAACCCTCGATAGTCGCGCATCGCCAAACGCGCTTCAATCTGCGTGATGGTGTCCAAGGCTACGCCCACGACGATGAGCAGCGAGGTCGACCCCAAATAGAATGTCGTCACCGAAAGCCCGCGCTGCAGCGCCCCCGGAATGACGGCCAAAAGGCCGAGATAAATCGCCGCGGCGGTCGTGATCCGCATCAGGATGCGGTTCACGTAATCGACCGTTGGCTGTCCCGGACGAATCCCAGGAATGAACGAACCGCTCTTTTTCAAGTTGTCGGCGATGTCTTTGGTGTTGATCACGATTCCGCTGTAGAAAAACGTGAAGATCACGACGAGCCCGAAATACACGACGTTATACAGCACGGAATTGGGACTGAAGTAGACTTGCAGCCACGTCGAGACGCTCCCCCAGACGCCGCCGGCCGTACCGCCGCGATTGAACCATGAAAGTGCCTGTTGCGGTAAGAGCAGTAGAGAGATCGCGAAGATGATCGAGATCACGCCGGCGTTGTTAAGGCGGAGCGGAATGTACGTCGAGCGCCCGGCAAACATTTTGCGCCCGACGACCCGCCGCGCCTGCTGTACCGGAATCCGGCGTTGTCCTTGGTAAAGAAAAACGATCGAGATAATCACCGCTACCGCGATGGCGGCATAGATCACGATGTTGGCGACGCTTTCACCGCCCTTGGTCGTGGAGGCGTACGTCTGCGCAACGTACTGCGGGTAGCGCAGAACGATGCCGATGAAGATGATCAATGAGACACCGTTCCCGATGCCTTTATCCGTAATCTGCTCGCCAAGCCACATCAAGAACAGCGTGCCCCCGACCATTGCCACGACCACATACAGCAAGAACATGACGCTCTGGTCGTAAAACACGCCCGAGTTGCGCATCAGATTGGCCATGAAGAACGCCTGCAGCGTCGCCAGGACGATCGTCAGCCAGCGGGTGTATTGGCCGATCTTCTTACGGCCTTCCTCGCCGCCTTTCTTGGCCATCTCCTCGAGCTGCGGCAGCACGACCGTCATCAGCTGCATGATAATCGACGCGTTGATGTAAGGCGTGATGCCCATCGCGATGATCGAAAGTTTCTGCAGTGCACCGCCGGAGAGGAAGCCCAGCAGGCTGTAAAAGACTCCTTGCGAGAGCAGCTGCTGCCATTTGGCGTCGTTGACGTTGGGCAGCTGCACATGGATCATGAATACGAACAGCGCGAACGCGCCGAAGACGAACACCACTCGCTGTCGGATGTCCGGCACGAGCAGCGCCGCGCGCAGGTTAGTGAGCACTCAGCTCGGCTCCGGCCGCCTCTAACGCTTCACGAGCGCTGCGTGAAAAAAGAACATCTCTGAAACGGAGTCCGCGGGGAAGGGACTTGCCGGCTTTGCTTGCGCCAAGCACCTTCACGCCGTCTTGCTCGCTGCGGATTTTCTTCGCGACCTTCAAAGTCTGAGGGGAAACCTCTACTGAAGGATCCCAGTCCGCAAGCTCGTGCAGATTCATGACGGCAAACCGCGTGCGGAAGTGGCCGATATCACGCGCTTTCTGCGAGTAGCCGCGCCGATGAGGAAGCCTGCGCTGCCATGGCGTCTGGCCGCCTTCGAATGCCGGACCTTTGCCGCCCCCGGAGCGCACGGTTTGCCCTTTGCCGCCCTCGCCGCCGGTCTTGACCATACCGGAGCCGTGGCCGCGTCCCATTCGCGTGCGCCTCTGCCAGCTTCCCTTTGCCGGTTTCAGTGCGCCGAGCGTCATTCCGGGCGAAGCCGGGCTCGCGATCGCGGCGCCGGCAATCCTGGCTTTAGAAGGTTTCGCGCGCGCAGTTTTCTTCGAGGCTTCGCTCGATTTCTTCGCCGCAGGCTTTCTTCCGGGGGTTTTCTTGCGAGATTCTTGCTTTGCCATCGTTCTACAGCATCACTTACGCGGCGAAAATCTCGCCCGGATCCTTGCCGCGCATCGCCGCCACCTGTTCGACCGTCTTGAGACTGCGCAACGCTTCAACCGTGGCATACACGACGTTGACGGGATTACTCGAGCCCAGCGATTTCGTCAGGATGTCGTGAATGCCCGCAAGTTCGAGTACCGCGCGCATCGCTCCGCCGGCGATGACGCCGGTGCCCGGAGCCGCGGGCTTCAGGAGAACGTGTGCAGCCCCCACCTTATGGTTGACGATGTGCGGAATCGTTTTTTCCACCATCGGTACGGCCACGAGGCTCTTCTTCGCGTTCTCAACGCCTTTGCGAATCGCTTCGGGAACCTCGCCCGCCTTGCCGATCGCAAAGCCCACCCTTCCTTTGCGGTCGCCCACTACGACAAGTGCGCTGAAGCTGAAGCGTTTGCCGCCTTTGACAACTTTCGCGACGCGATTGACTCGCACCACCGTTTCTTCATAACCGCCGCTCTCGCGCTCGCGTCCACCGCGATATTGCATCAAAACTCCAATCCGGCATGGCGCGCAGCATCCGCTAAGGCTTTGACGCGCCCGTGGTACTTCAAGCCGCTGCGATCGAAGATGACTTGCGTGATCCCGGCCTCCTTCGCTTTAGCGGCGATCGCTTGGCCGATTTTCTCGGCAGCGCCGATGTTCGTTTTCGACGGCAGGCCGCTTGCGAGATCCTTTTCACGCGTTGAGGCGGCCGCAATTGTATGCCCCTTCGCGTCGTCGACGACAATCGCGTAAATGTGATGCGCCGTGCGACGAACGAGCAAGCGCGGCCGTTTCGCCGTTCCCGCCAGCTTGCGGCGCAGGCGCAAATGGCGCTTGCGGCGCGCCTCGTCTCGAGAAGGGCGCGCCATTACTTCTTCGCAGCCTTTCCGGCTTTACCGAGTTTCTTGCGCACGATCTCGCCTTGGTAGCGAATTCCCTTGCCCTTGTAAGGCTCCGGTGCGCGCAGGTTGCGAATCTCCGCTGCAACTTGGCCAACTTGCTGCTTGTCGATGCCGTCCACGTGAATCTTGTTGGTGCCTTCGACCGTCAGCGCGATCCCTTTTGGCGGCGCATAGCTGACCGGATGCGAAAGCCCGATCGTCAGGTTGAGCCGCTCGCCCGACTTTGCAACGCGATAGCCAACGCCCTGAACTTCCAAGCTCTTGCGAAAGCCTTTGCTCACGCCCTCGATCATATTGTCGACCAGGGTGCGCGTTAACCCGTGCGCAGCTCGGTGTTCCTTTCCCTCTCCGTTACGATCGACGACCACTTTGCCGTCCTGGACCCGCACGGAAACATGCGAAAGCGTGCGCTGCCGAAGCTCGCCTTTGGGCCCCTTTACGTGCACTTCGCCCTCGGCCGCGGTCACCGTTACGCCGGTGGGCACGGCGACGGCCAGTTTTCCGATCCGGCTCACTTCGTGAGCCTCGTTCTGAAAGGCGTATGCGCGCTGCGCCCTTCGACCACGCTCAGGGCAGGCTCGCCCCCCACACCGGTGATGCATAGAACCGGCGTGGGGCCCCCGGCCTTCGGCCGCTCAGCGGAACGGAGAATCCATTGCGACAGCACCAGTGGCTGCCTTGACCGCAAAACGTGCTTACCACACATAGGCCAGCACCTCGCCGCCGCAGCCTTCTTTCTTGGCGCGCCGCCCGGACATCACGCCGCGGGAAGTCGACAGGATCACGATCCCTAAGCCGCCGAGAACGCGCGGAATCTCGGTCTTGTTCGTAAACACGCGCAAGCCGGGGCGCGAGATGCGCCGCAACCCGGTGATCACCTTTTCTTTGTTCGGCCCGTACTTGAGCGTCAAGCGCAGCGTGCCTTGGGGACCTTGCTCCAAGCGCTCGAAGTCCTTGATGAAGCCTTCTTCCTTGAGAATCTTTGCCACGGCAACCTTGATCCGAGAAGACGGAATCTCTACGACATCGTGATTGGCCGTGTTCGCATTGCGAATGCGCGTCAGCAAGTCCGCAACGGGATCGGTTATCACAGCCATACTCTTACCACGACCCCTTGACGATGCCGGGGATGTTGCCCTTATGCGCGTTCTCTCTAAAGCAGATGCGGCATAAGCCGAATTTGCGATAGACGCCGCGCGGACGCCCGCAGAGCTGGCAGCGATTGTGCTGCCGAACTCTGAACTTCGGCGCTCGCTTTGACTTTTCGATCAGTGCGGTCTTTGCCAAATCGTCCTACCTTTGCGGCCTTTGCAGCGGCAGCCCCATCGCCGCGAGGAACTCCGTCGCTTCCTCGTCGGTTTTCGCGCTCGTGACGATCACGATATCCATCCCGCGCGCTTTGTCCACTTTGTCGTAACTGATCTCAGGGAATACCAGCTGCTCCCGCAAGCCCAGATTATAGTTGCCGCGTCCGTCGAACGACTTTCTCGGCAGGCCGCGAAAGTCGCGAATACGCGGCAGCACGATGTTGAAGAGTTTGTCCAAGAAGACATACATCCGTCCTCCGCGTAGCGTCACTTTGGTCCCGATGTTGGTACCTTCGCGCAGCTTGAACGCAGCGATGGACTTCTTCGCCTTGGTAACGACCGGTTTTTGACCGCTGATCGCTTGCAGCTCCGAGACGGCGGCGTCGAGCGCTTTAGGATTCGCGATTGCCTCCCCGACGCTCATGTTGACGACGACTTTCTCGAGCTTCGGAACTTCGTGCGGGTTCTTGTAGGCGAAGCGCTCACGCAGGCGCTCCCGTACTTCGCGATCGTACCGCTCCTTCAGCCTGACAGCCATTGCGCCTATCGCTCCTTCACCGAAACGCGTGCGGGTTCGCCGCACTTGGCGCAGAGTCGCTTCGTGCCTTCCGGAGTTTCGTGATGGCGCAGCCGCGTGGGAACCTTGCACTTCTCGCAAACATACTGCAGCGCAGAGAGTGGAAGCGGTGCTTCTTTTTCGAGGATGCCCCCCGTTTGGGCAGCGCCGCCCATGTTCTGCGACTTCGTCCCTTGTTTAGTATGGCGTTTGACGACATTCAGGCCTTCCACCGTCGCATTGCCGTTGCCGGGGAACACGGCTTTGACGATGCCGCGCTTGCCTTTCTCTTTGCCGCGCCGCAGCATGACGGTGTCGCCCTTGATGATTCGCGCCATGGCTCTCTTACAGCACCTCCGGAGCGAGGGACGCGATCTTCAGGAAACCGCGATCCCGCAACTCTCGCAGAACTGGACCGAACACGCGGGTGCCGCGCGGATCCAAATTGTCTTTTTCGCCCTTTATGATCACGCAGGCGTTGTCGTCGCATTTGACCGTTGACCCGTCATTACGCCGGATCGGCGACGCCGTGCGCACGATCACGGCCTTGACGACCTGGCCCTTCTTGACCGCCGCGCCTGGAATAGCGCTCTTCACGGTTCCTATGACGATGTCGCCGACGTGCGCGTAAGGATGACGGCTCCCGCCCTGCACGTGGATGCAGAGCAGCTCGCGCGCGCCGGAGTTATCCGCGACTTTTAAGCGACTCTCTTGCTGGATCATTTTGAAAGGCGCTCCGCTCCAAGCTCCGCTAACACGAATGCTCCCGTGGGCGCCGCCATAGTACGCTCGCAGTCATTTCGCGCGCTCCACGACTTCAATGAGGCGCCAGCGCTTCTCACGCGAGAGCGGACGGCACTCCATGATGCGCACCATGTCGCCGGCCTTGGCCTCATTCTTCTCGTCGTGGGCCTTGAACTTGACCGACTTTCGCACGATCTTGCCGTACACCGGATGCGGGACGCGAGTCTCCGAAAGCACAACAATCGTTTTGTCCATGCGGTCGGAAACGACCCGGCCCTGTTTCGTGCGCCGCGGAGCTCTACGCTGCTCCATGCTTCGCCTCCGCGATGCGCTTTTGCGAGATCACGGTTTGAATCTGCGCGTACGCCCGCCGCACCGCTCGCACCTTACTGAAGTCCGAGAGATGACCGGTCCGGAGGGCGAAGCGCAGGTTGAACAGCTCCTCCTTCGTTTCGCGGGCCTTCTGCTGCAGCTCCGCAATCGAAAGAGCGCGCAGATCTTTAAGCTCTCTTGGGCTCATGCCGATGCTTCCTCGCGCGAAATGATCTTCGTACCAATGGGCAACTTGGAGGCTGCAAGCCGCAGCGCTTGACGTGCAACGTCGGGCGCGACGCCTGAGAGTTCAAAGAGGACGCGCCCGGGACGCACCACGGCTACCCAAAGTTCCGGATTCCCCTTTCCCGCACCCATACGAACTTCAGCGGGTTTCTTCGTTACCGATTTGTCGGGAAAGACTTTGATCCAGACTTTGCCGCCGCGCTTGATGTGGCGCGTCATGGCAATACGCGCGGCTTCAATCTGGCGGTTGCTCATCCAGCACGGTTCCAGCGCCTGCAAGCCAAACTCGCCGAACGTCAGCGCATTGCCGCGCACTGCCTTGCCGCGCATCCGGCCGCGATGCACTTTGCGCCACTTGACGCGCTTCGGCGTGAGCATTACTCTGCGGACTCCTGCGGAACGATTTGCTGCGCTTCAGCGCGATCCGGAATCGCCGGGGGTGCGGCCGGCTCTTCAGCCTCCGCCGCAGGCTCTTCAGCCGGCGTAACGGGCGAAGCAGCGGCAAGCGCCTCTGCAGACGGCAGCGCTTCGGGGACCTCTGCAGACGGCAGCGCTTCGGGGACCTCTGCGGACGCCGGTTCGGGCGCAGGCACCGTCTGCGACGCGATCGCCGGACGTACACTGCGCCCGCGGCCGCCGCGCTCGCGCCGCTCGCGATACTGCGGGCGATCCGCGCGCCCATCGCGCTCGCTCGCGCGCCCGGGTTCCGGCAGCACCTCACCGCGATAGATCCACACCTTCACGCCGATCCGCCCGAACGTCGTGAACGCTTCAACATGCGCGTAATCGATGTCCGCGCGCAGCGTATGGAGGGGAACCTTGCCGTCGTGATTGCGTTCCGTACGCGCGATCTCGGCGCCGCCTAAACGCCCGGAAACCTGTACTTTGATGCCGCGGGCGCCGGCCTTCATCGATCGCATGATGGCCTGTTTCATTGCCCGCCGAAATGCGATGCGCTTTTCGAGCTGATCGACGATATTTTGCGCGACCAGGCGCGCATCGTGCTCGATGTGCTTGATCTCCATCACATTGACTTGAACGGTCTTGCCGGTCAGCTGCTCGAGGTTCTTGCGGATCTCTTCTATGCCGACGCCTCGCTTGCCGATGATGATGCCGGGCTTGCCGGTATTGACGATGACGCGCGCTTGATTGGCTCTGCGCTCGATCTCAATTTTGCTGATTGCCGCCGGACGCATCCATCGATTGAAGTATTGGCGGATCGCGACGTCCTCGTGCAGCCAATCGCGATAGTGCTTTTTCTCAAACCAGCGGCTGTCCCACGTGCGCGTGATACCAAGACGAAGGCCAATCGGATGAATCTTCTGTCCCATCGCTCTATCCTGCCGCTTTCGCTTTGCGCGCGCGCGCCTTCCGCGTCGACTTACGCTTTGAGGCCTGCGCAGCGGCTCTGGCGGAGACAGCTTTGCGCGTCGCCTGCTGCAGAGCAATAGATGCGCCTCCCTTGGCGCGCCGCCGCTTGATGGGCCGCTGTTCGCTCACCACCACGCTGACATGCGAAAGGCGCTTGCGTTTGAAGTTCGCGCGTCCCTGAGCCCGGGGATCGAGCCGCTTCGTAAAGCGACCACCTGGCCCGCCGTCCACAGTGATCTGCGCGACATAAAGATCGTCCGTGTTCATGTCGTGATTGTTCGCCGCGTTCGCGACGGCGCTGCGCACGAGCTTCTCAATCGGTTCGGCAGCGAAGACGTTTGAGAACTGCAAAAGGACGAGCGCCTCTTTCACACTCTTGCCGCGAATTGCATCGGCGATGCGCCGCAGCTTACGCGGGCCCATGCGCGCGAACTTAAGATGAGCTGCGGCTTGCGCCGTGTTATTCATGTCGTTTTTACGGTCGCCTTATCACTACTGTGGCCGCGAAAATGGCGAGTTGGCGCAAACTCGCCGAGCTTGTGACCGACCATGTTTTCCGTAATGAAGACGGGAACGTGCGCTTTTCCGTTATGCACCCCGATCGTATGACCGACCATGGCCGGCACGATCGTAGACGCGCGGTTCCAGGTTTTCACAACCCGTTTTTCGCGACGCTCGTTCATTGCTTCGATTCGCTCGAGCAGTTGCTCGGCGACGAACGGTCCCTTTTTTAGACTGCGGCTCATTATTTAGAACCCCGCTTACGAACGATCATCTTGCCGGTGCGCTTGTTGCGCCGCGTCTTCTTGCCCATCGTCATCTGACCCCAGGGCGTCGTCGGCGGCCGGCCCGAAGTCGACCGCGCCTCGCCGCCGCCGTGCGGATGGTCCACCGGGTTCATCGCGATCCCTCGCACCGTCGGCCGTTTGCCGCGATGGCGCTGGCGGCCGGCCTTTCCAACGATTTCATTCTCGTGCTCCACGTTGCCTAACTGACCGATTGTGGCGCGACACACCAACAGGACGCGGCGCACTTCCCCGGACGGCATGCGGACTTGCGCGTACTCACCTTCTTTGGCCATCAATTGCGCGGCGCCGCCGGCGCTGCGAACGAGCTTCCCGCCCTGCCCCGGACGCAGCTCGATGTTGTGGATGATCGTTCCGAGCGGAATGCTTCTGATGGGGAGGCAGTTTCCCGTCTTGATGTCCGCGGCTGCGCCTGACTCGATTCTGTCGCCCACCTTTAAACCCAGCGGCGCGAGAATATAGCGCTTCTCTCCGTCGCGATAGTGAACGAGCGCGATGCGAGCCGATCGGTTCGGATCGTACTCGATCGTCGCGACCTTCGCCGGAATCGCATCCTTCGTCCGCTTGAAATCGATCAAACGGTATTGCTTGCGTGTGCCGCCGCCTTTGTGACGAACCGTAATCTGGCCGTTCGCGTTGCGCCCGGCATGCTTTTTCCGCACCTCGACCAACGATGCTTCGGGAGCGACCTTGGAGAGATCCGAAAAATCCATCGTCGTGACGAATCGTCGGCCCGCGCTCGTCGGACGGTACTTCTTAACGGGCATTAGCAATACGCTGAGCCGCAGGCAGCGAGCCCGCAAGCGGGAGGCAATGAGGAGCGCCGTGTGCTTGGGCACACGAGCGAGGAATAACGAAGCGATCGCGGTTGCGCTGTTTGCGGATCATTGTTCAAAATAGTTGACGCCGCCTAGCTCAATTTTCTGTCCCGCCTTGAGCGTTACGATCGCCTTCTTATAGTCTTTGCTTCGCCCTTGCGTGCGAACGCCGCGCCGCGCGAACGTTCGCTTCTTGCCGCCGACGCTCACCGTATTCACTTTGAGCACGTTGACCTTAAAGATCTCCTCGATCGCATGGCGGATCTGCGTCTTTGTGGCATCGCGATGCACCACGAAACCGTATTGATATCCCACAGCGCCGGCCATGGACTTCTCACTGATGCGCGGGGAGATGATAACGTCTCTAGCTTGCATGGCGCTCACAGATTGAAACCAGCTGGGCATATGCTTCGACCGTCAAGATCAAACGGGTAAAGCGCAGGACGTCCTTGACGTCGAGCGCCCCGGTATCCGTTATTCCGGTTCCGCGCAGGTTGCGTCCCAGCCGTTTAAACATTTGGCCCGCTCGTTCGTCGCGCCCATAGACGAGCAGTGTCCTCGGGCGTTTTTTCGCGTGCTTCTCTTGGCCGAAGAGCAGCGCCGCAAACTCCGCCGTTTTCTGCATCCCAAAGCCGGCGGGATCGAGTACCGTCACCGCGCCGTTGGCAAAACGATCGGAAAGCACGGCAATGAATGCGCCGCGCCGCTCCTTTTTGTTCAGATCCAAAGCATAGCTGCGCGGCTTGGGTCCGAAGACCACGCCGCCGTGCCGCCATTGCGGCGACCGAATGGAGCCTTGGCGAGCTCGGCCCGTGCCTTTTTGACGCCACGGCTTACGGCCGCCGCCCGCAACCTCGTCACGCCGAAGCGTTGAAGCGGTTCCGGCTCGCGGATTGGCGAGTTCGCGATGAACGGCGCGGAAGATCGCGTGGCTCCCGCCGGCCGGCCGCGGCGCAAAGACGATCGGCGTCTCTTCGTCGCGGATAGGCGTGCCCGTTGCATCGATCACCTGCGGCATCATCCACCTGCCTTGGCCGGCGCCGACTTCACGGTCTGACATACCATCACGAGTCCGTTGTTGGCGCCCGGAACCGGCCCGCGCACGAGTAACAGATTCCGCTCGGCGTCTGCCCGGATGACCTCGAGGTTTTGATGGGTCGTGCGATCGTTTCCGTACTCACCGGGCCGCCTGCTGCCCTTGACCGTTCGGGCGGCGTTGGTGTCGCCGTTGGATGCCGGCTGCCGGTGAATCATCGATCCGTGGCTCGCGCCGCCGCCGCTGAAGTTGTGGCGCTTAATCCCTCCCGAGAAGCCATGGCCCTTCGAGATGCCCACAACATCGACGCGGTCGCCCGGCTCGAAAACTGCGACCGTGATCGTCTGGCCGGCTTCGATTCCTTCGATCTCTTCGCGGAATTCGCGGATCCAGCGGTGCGGTTCGACGCCGTTCTTCTTATAATGTCCGCTCAGCGCGCGTGTGAGCCGCGAACGCTTCACGTTGCCAAATGCGAGCGCAATGGCCTCGTAGCCGTTCTTTTCTTTCGTTCTGCGCTCGACCACGGTGCAGGGGCCGGCCTCGATCACCGTCACGGGGACGCTGCGCCCATCGGCGGTGAAGACGTTGGTCATCCCTACCTTGCGGCCAAGGATGTTCTTCATTGTATCCTCGGTCCGGAGAGTTTCAAGCTAGTCCACGGAGCCTCGCGTCTTGGTCCCGGGACCACAACTTGGGCATCCTATCAGGTCGGCGGTCGTCGCGTCAAGCAATCCTTTACGGAACGAGCGGAGCTCCTTTTAGGCCCGGAAACGGAACGGGAAAAGAAAGAGGGCTCCTTTTGGAGCCCTCTTCTTCTTTGCCTTGCTGACGGAGTTTACATCAACGCGGTCGCTATGAATGTGTTCGTGCCTGGCTGATAGTAGCCGTACGCGCTGATGACGCGTCCGGGAACCAGCGGGCCATTGGTGTAGCCGTTCTGGATTGCCGGGGTGGCGTTGATCAAGATTGGCGTTACGCCGTTCTGGCCGATAACCATCAGGGTTGAGCCGCTGCTGGCCATGATCACGCCTTGCACCTGAGCGGTAGCTAAAGGCGTGCCGTACGGGGCGTAGGCCGGCTGAACGGCGTACGCGCTATACTGAGCCGGATAGGCGTTGTAGCTGTTGTCCGAATACGGATTGTATGCGTACTCGTCCGGGTTGTACGTAGAATACGTAGGCGCGTATCCCGACGTATAGGCATACGGATTGTACGCGGAAGGATTATAGGCGTACGGATTGCTGTATGCGTACGGATTATATCCATACGGGTTGTAGCCGTAGCCGTTGCCCCCCAATCCCGCTACGAGTCCGGTCGTCAGAAGGCCGCTCAACAGCGAGGAAGTGCCGTTGCCGTTCTGTCCGAGCAGCGCCGGAAGCGCATAGCTGATCACGGCGCCGAGCAACAGATCCGAAAGGATGCTCCCGCCGCTCGTCGTCGGATAGCCATACGGGCTATATCCATAGTTCGGATACGGGTTGTAGCCGTAGTCATACGGCGAAGCGTACTGATACGGGTTGTATGCGCTGTAAGCGCCGTACGGGTTATAAGTGTACCATTGGCTCATGCTCGGATCGTAGACGTAGCCGTTATAACCCGTGCCCGTGTAGTAGACATACTCGCTGTTGACGTAGCGGACTGGAACTGCGACGTAGCGGTTCAGGACGACGATTCGGCTGGGAAGCCGAACGTCGCGAACGATGATGCGCGTGATCTGCCCGCTTGATGAAGCGACGTACATCGTTCCATTGCTTACGCGCACGATTCGGCCGGCGACATATGCCGGATGATAAACGACGAATCTATGCACGCGAGGCAGATAGACGACGTGGCTCGCAACGACGCGCGGAAGCGGACGCACCGAAAGCAGCTGCGTTCGAGAACGAACGAGCGTGCGAGTGACGGTCCGAGGAGGCGTGATTACTCGACCCGCGACGATGTGTGTCGTCGTCACGCGACGGGTCACGACCATGCCGCGGCTCGTCATGATATGGGTCGTCGTTACGCTACGCGTGAGCGCCGGATTGCGCATGATCCGCGTCGTCGTCATGCTACGAACCGGAGCTCGAACCGTCGTCTGATGGACCGGCATGATCATGACGTTTCGGCGTACCGACGTCGTCGTGACTGTGTGGCTCGGAGTGACCATGGTCCGGCGAACGGTTGTCGTTCGAATGTTAGCCGATCGATTCACCTGCATCGTGCGGGTGAACGTCCGGTGAACCGGAACGGCCATCGCGCGCGTCACCGGGGCTGGTTGGCTGCGCACGTAGGTCGGCGCGGGATGCCACTGCGGCGCCCGCGTGATCGGCGCAGCTGCAGGACGCGAGTAGCTCCGAGCGGGACGCGTACTGCTCTGAGCCGGCCGCTGTGTCTGCCGTTGCTTATTGGTAGTGCTTTGTGCTAGTGCAGGCGACGGAATCGTAGCAAGAAGCATCGATGCCGTGACGCCGCTTGCAAGCACGGTTTTCAGTAGGGCGCTGGTGATTTGGTTCATGGTTCCTCTCATGTTCCCAATTTATGGGAGTGACGTTAGAGGAACGTAGAACGGGCCGAATCGGTTTCTCGCCCCTCAGGTGAAAGCAGGCATCCCCGTAATTGCCTCGCCCAGTATCAGAGTGTGCACCTCGCTGGTGCCTTCGTACGTCAGGACGCTCTCCAGATTGTTCATATGACGAATGATAGGATACTCGAGCGTGACCCCGCTTGCCCCCAAGATCGTCCGGGCCTGCCGCGCGATCTTCAGCGCTTCGCGGACGTTGTTGAGTTTGCCGAAGCTGACATGCGCCGGCTTGGCCGTGCCACGGTCCTTTATCCGCCCGATATGTAACGCCAAAAGCACCCCTTTGTTGAGCTCCAGCAGCATCCTCACGAGCTTGTCCTGAGTCAGCTGAAACCCGGCGATAGGACGGTCGAACTGAATCCGGGTCCGCGCATACTCCAGCGCCGTTTCGTAGCAGGTTCGAGCGGCCCCCATAGCGCCCCAAACGATGCCGTAGCGAGCCTCGTTGAGGCACGCCAACGGTCCGCGCAGGCCGCGAACCTCCGGAAAGCGGAAGCGCGCCGGCACGCGACAGCTCGCAAAGGCCAGTTCCGAGGTGACCGATGCACGCAGCGAGAGCTTGCGCTCGATGTCGCGGCTCGTGAAGCCCTGCGTCCCCGCGGGCACGGCAAACCCGCAAATCCCCTCGTCGGTCTGCGCCCACACGATCGCCAGATCGGCGATTCCGCCATTCGTGATCCACATTTTGGTGCCGTCGATGATCCAGTCGGAGCCGTCGCGGCGCGCATACGTCCGCATGCCGGCGGGATTGCTGCCGTAGTCCGCTTCCGTTAAGCCGAAGCATCCGATCACCTCACCGCTCGCCATGCGCGGAAGATACTGCGCCTTTTCATCCTCGCTCGCCCAACGGTGGAGAGCATACATGGCAAGCGAGCCCTGGACCGAGGCAAAGCTGCGAACGCCGGAGTCGCCGGCTTCCAACTCGAGACATGCTAAACCATACGCAACGGCGCTTGCGCCGGGACAACCGTACCCCTGCAGGTGCATGCCGAGCAGACCCAGTTTCCCAAGTTCACGTCCAAACTCGCGCGGCAAGGTGCCATGCTCGAACCACTGCGCTATGAACGGAAGAACGCGGTCGCTTACGAAGTCGCGAACCGTCGCGCGGATGAGGCGCTCTTCGTCGTCTAAGAGAGCGTCGACATTGAGAAAGTCTACGGCGTTGGGCGCCGCGTCCATTAGCGCTTGAGCACGCGCGCGATTTTGTCGAACAGCGCTTCCATCGAGCGTTCGTTCGCGTCCTCAAGCCGGCGCCATAGCAGCCGTCCTTCGGTGTCGCTTAGCGTCGCGTCGATCCGATGCTGCACCGTCGTTTGTTTGCCCTCACCACTCAGATAGAAGCCGTGCGTGCCGTCGAAGCCATCATTTTGGATGCGCCAAACGATTCTCTCCTCGGGAACTGCCTCTTCGAGAAGGGCGTGAAATCCGTTGTGCCACTCCTCCGTCTTGCCGATAACCAATGGTCCGGGAGAACGCATGAACGGCTGCGCCGGGAATGGCCATACGACATCGTTGGACGTCCCCATGTCGACGAGTAATTGGTAGATCCGCCGGCGTGTGCCGGAAAAACTCCGCTCGCGAAGCTCGTGCAAAGGAATCGGCATGCTTGCCCCCTTTCGCCGAATCCGGCCGGTTGTCCGTGCCTCGTGCCGCCTCCGGTAGGTTACGTCAACTGATCGCGGGGGTAGATAACCGTGATGGCCTTCGGGGAGTTGGCTCATCCCGGCATTTGCTCGGAGTCTGTTTCCATATGACAGCCTCCGACGATTTTCGCAGCGCTGCCGAGTCGCTGCCGCAGTTGGTTTGGCTCGCTCGAGCGGACGGGTCGATCGAGTACTTTAACGGCCCTTGGTTGCGCTACACCGGTCTCACGGTGGAACGCATGAAGGAAAGCGGCATCAAAGGCGTCGTTCACCCCGATGAGCTCGAGCTGACCTGGCAGCGGTGGAATGAGGCGCTGAAAACCCGCAAGCCGTATGAAATGGAGTACCGGCTTCGTTCTGCCGCCGACGGATCGTATCGTTGGTTTATCGCGCGTGCCGTTCCGCTCATCGATCAGCAGGGGAATCTGACGCGGTGGGTCGGCACGGCAACCGATATCGATGCGCAGAAGCGCGCCTTCGCCAACCTGCGTTTTGTCTTAGAAGCTTCTGAAGCGCTGGAGGGCGTTCAGGAGTTGCAAACGATCTGCGACACGCTCGCCAATCTTGCAATAAAACGGATCTGCGATTGGTGCTTCGTCGCACTGAGGGAGCCCGAAGGGAAGTATCGCATCCTTTCTACGGCGCACCGCGATCCCGAACGCCTCCGTGCGTATGAGCGCTACCGAGCGCGATACCCGCAAGCTGAGGGCGAGGCCCTCGAACGAGCGCTGAATTCGAATGTCCCCGTGCTTCTCCCCATAGTCCGCGCCGACGATTTCGAAGACGTGGTGGCCGATCAACGGCAACGACGTCTCCTCGAAGCGCTTCACATGCATTCCGTCATGGCAGTCCCGCTCGCTATGGCGAGCGGCGAAGTGCATGGCGCAATCGCGTTCGTGACGTCGCAGTCAGCGCGATCCTTCACCCATGAAGATCTCGAGGTCGCGCAGATGGTTGCTGCGCGCGGAGCTGCGGCGATCCATGCCGCTCAAGTCCTGGAGCAGGAACGCAGGACGTCACAGCAGTTGCGTTTTCTCGCCCGTGCCGGGGAGATGCTCTTCGAATCATTCGACATTCAGACCGCTTTCGATCGCATCACCGAATTGATCGTCTCCGGGATCGCCGACTTCGCAGCCGTGATGCGGATCGAAAAAGGCGATGCGCTTCGCACAGTCTCGGTCGCGCATCGCAATCCGCAAAAACTCGCTTTTGCCGAACATTTGCGTGGTGAGCGCACGCTGAAACCGCATGCCGAGGAACAGGCGATTCGCATGCTCGCTCAGCACCGGCCTTCGGTCGCCAATGATTCCGATCCGGAGCTCGTCGCCGCGAACATGTGGGACTACCTATTGCCGGACGTCAAGGCGCTGGATGTCAAGTCCGTCGTCACGGTGCCCTTGCACTCGCGCGGCGAAACGTATGGAGCTCTGGTTGCCTATTGGGCTGAGTCGGGCCATCGGTACACCGAAGCCGATTTGCCGATTTTCACCGATCTCGGCCGGCGTATCTCCATCGCGGTCGATCATGCCGATACGCTTGCGCGCGAGCGGCGCATCTCCGGATCGCTGCAGCGCGCGCTCCTCCCGCAACCCGGCATGCTGCCGCAGGGAAACGGGTTGAGCTTCTCCGCCGACTATCGTCCGAGCTCGATCGAGGCGGAGATCGGCGGCGATTGGTACGATGCGCTCGCACTTGACGACGGATCGATCGTGCTCACGGTCGGCGACGTGACCGGACGCGGTCTTCAGGCCGCAGGGTTGATGGGCAAGTTGCGGCAAGCGATGGCGATCGTTCCGCTCTACGAGCGCGATCCGTCCCGTGCGTTGGACGCCGTCGACTTCCTCTTCCGGCGGCGCGCGTCCACGTCATTTGCCACCGCCTTCTTAGCGATCATGGACCCACAGCAGCGAACGATGCGCTTCGCCAATGCCGGACATCCTCCGCCGCTCTTGCGCCGGTCCGGCGAGATCGTCGAGCTGCGCTCCGAAGGGTTGCCCCTTGGATTGCGCGACTCGTCGATCTCCTCCGAAACGCGGGAGATATCGCTCGAGGGCGCCGAGATGCTGATCCTGTACACCGACGGTTTGATCGAGGGCACTCATGACATCGCTTTCGGCGAAACTCGCCTGCGGGAGCTCGCTGCCTCGGATGCGATTCTCAACGTACGCGACGCCGCAAGCTTTCTTTGTGATGCCTGTTTGCCCCCCGATGCGCAGGACGATACTGCTGTGCTCGCCGTACAGTTTGGATCGCAGAAGCGCTGGCAGTTTGATGCCGAGAATGCGCAAGCCGCCCAAAATGCGCGTGGCGAATTCGTTGCTACGCTGCGCCAGCAGGCAGAGCCGTGGGCGGACGTTTCGGCAGCCGAGCTCGTGTTCGGCGAGTTGATCGGGAACGTCGTGCGGCACGCTCCGGGGCCGATCGACGTGCAGGTCGATTGGTCTCGTCCGCATCCGGTGCTCCACGTCATCGATCGCGGCCACGGCTTCGTACGCGATGCTGCGCTTCCGGCGGATCCATTTAGCGAATACGGGCGCGGCCTCTACATCGTCTCGAAGTTTGCTCGCCGCGTCCGGTTCGAAAGGATCGCCGGCTATGGGAATCACGTGGCGGTCGAGCTTTCGTTACGCCGCCGCGCCTAAGGAAGCGCTAGGAGCCGACCATCGCACTCGGCGCGCGAATTGCGACATTTTCGAGCCACCCTTGGATGACCTCAGGGTGACAACGCCCCTGTCATGATGAGAGCCCGTGGTGAGGTAATCGAACCATTTCAGATGCAGTTTGCGCCCGGTGCGTTGCCTGACTTCCGCGGATAAATCAAATCATCAGGCGAGTGGTTGCGGGACGATATATTGCCCGCGTCTACGCTTTTAGTTCAATGTCCACGCCGGCCGGCAAATCCAAATGCATGAGCGCATCCATCGTCTTCGGAGACGCCTGCAGAATGTCGATGAGGCGTTTGTGCGTACGCATCTCGAAGTGCTCGCGCGACTTCTTATCGACGTGCGGAGAGCGGTTCACGCAGAAACGGTTGATTTCCGTCGGGAGCGGCACCGGGCCGCTCACGAACGCGCCGGTGCGCTTGGCCGTCTCGACGATTCGCTCCGCTGACTGGTCGAGGACCTTATGGTCGTACGCCTTGAGCCGGATCCTGATCTTCTGCTTTGCCAAAACGGCTTAGTCCTGAACGGCCGTGACGACGCCCGCGCCCACCGTACGGCCGCCCTCACGAATTGCGAAGCGCAGTCCCTCCTCGCAGGCGATCGGCGTGATCAGCTCCACGTCCATCGCAACGTTATCCCCGGGCATCACCATCTCGATCCCTTCGGGAAGTTTGATCGTCCCGGTTACGTCGGTCGTGCGGAAATAAAACTGCGGGCGATAATTTGCAAAAAACGGCGTGTGCCGGCCTCCCTCCTCTTTTGAAAGGACGTAAACTTCGGCTTTGAACTTCTTGTGCGGTTTGATCGACCCCGGTTTGGCAAGCACTTGGCCTCGCTCGATCCCCGTACGCTCGATGCCGCGCAGCAGCACGCCGATGTTGTCGCCGGCGATGCCCACGTCGAGCAGTTTACGGAACATCTCGATGCCCGTCACGACCGTCTTCTTCGTTTCATCCTGCAGTCCGACGATCTCGACTTCCTCGCCCACCTTTACTTGGCCGCGCTCGACACGCCCCGTTCCGACCGTACCGCGACCCGTGATCGTGAAAACGTCTTCCACCGGCATGAGAAACGGCTTGTCGGTTTCGCGCACCGGATCGGGGATGTACTCATCGACCGTGTCCATCAGCTGGAAGATCGGATCGCAGTCCGGATCGCCGCGCTTGCCGGAGCTGTTCAGCGCCTTCAGGGCTGAGCCGCGGATAATGGGCGTCGTGTCGCCCGGAAATTCGTAACTCGTCAGCAGCTCGCGGACTTCAAGCTCCACCAGTTCCAACAGCTCTTCATCGTCGACCATATCCGTCTTGTTCAGGAATACGATGATGTATGGGACGCCGACCTGGCGCATGAGCAGAATGTGCTCGCGCGTTTGCGGCATGGGCCCGTCGGTCGCCGAAACGACCAGAATCGCTCCGTCCATCTGCGCCGCGCCTGTGATCATGTTCTTGATGTAGTCGGCGTGACCGGGGCAGTCGACGTGTGCGTAGTGACGCTTCTTCGTCTCATACTCCTGGTGCGAAATCGCGATCGTGATGCCCCGCTCTTTCTCTTCGGGCGCGTTGTCGATGTCATCGACGCTCCGCTTTTGAATCGACGCGTTTTCGGTGGCGAGGCAGTTGATGATTGCCGCGGTAAGCGTCGTCTTACCGTGGTCGACGTGCCCCGTCGTTCCGATATTTACGTGCGGCTTGCTACGTTCGAATTTTGCCTTCGCCATGATCCGTTTCGATTTTCCTTTATCTTCAGCGTTGAGTGGTTCTCGAGGACCGAATCGCTTTAAGCTGCGGAGCTCTTCTTGCCCGCCGCCTTTGCGACAATCTCTTCCTCGACCGTCTTGGGGGCCTTCTCGTAGTGCGAGAACTCCATCGTGTAGGTCGCGCGGCCTTGCGTGGCCGACCGCATATCGGTCGCGTACCCGAACATTTCAGAAAGGGGCACGTGCGCGGTGATGACTTGCGCTCCGCCCGGTGCTTCTTCGGTTGCATGAATCGTGCCGCGTCGGCGGCTCAGGTCGCCCGTGATCGCGCCCATGTAGTCTTTCGGCGTGGTGACCTCCACCTTCATGATTGGTTCAAGCAAGATCGGCCCCGCGGAACGATTCGCCTCCTTGAATCCCATGGAACCCGCAATCTTGAAGGCCATCTCGGAGGAGTCCACGGCGTGGGACCTGCCGTCGAATGCGCTCGCCTTGAAGTCCATGACCGGGTAGCCGGCGAGGACGCCGCTCTGCGAGGCTTCGTGAACGCCCTCCTGAACGGCCTTGGCGTACTCTTTCGGTGGATCGCCGCCGTGGATCGCCCACTCGAATTGGAAGCCGCTGCCCGGCGGAAGCGGTTCCACGCGCAGCCACACGTCTCCGAACTGCCCCTTGCCGCCCGATTGGCGGATGAATTTGCCTTCCTTTTCGACGGTTCTCGTGATCGCTTCTTTGTAGGCAACTTGCGGTTTGCCGACATTTGCGTCCACTTTGAACTCCCGGCGTAACCGGTCGAGGATGATCTCCAGATGCAACTCGCCCATGCCCGCGATGATCGTCTGCTGCGTTTCCTCGTCGGTCCGCATCTTGAAGGTGGGGTCTTCCTGAGCGAGACGCGTCAATGCGATGCCGAGTTTGTCTTGATCGCCCTTCGTCTTGGGTTCGATGGCTTGCGAGATCACGGGCTCGGGGAAGCTGATCGACTCGAGGACGATCGGATGCTTTTCGTCACAAAGGGTGTCGCCCGTCCGCGTGTCCGCCAAACCGACCGCCGCAGCGATGTCGCCCGCCCCGATCACGTCGATGTCTTCGCGGTGATTGGCGTGCATGCGCAGGATGCGCCCGATCCGTTCCTTGCGGCCCGACCGCGCGTTGTAGAGATACGTTCCTTTGTTGAGCGTGCCGGAATAGACGCGGAAATAGGTCAAATTGCCATATGGGTCGGTCGCAATCTTGAACGCGAGCGCCGCGAAAGGTTCGTTGTCGTCAGGCTTTCTGATCAGCTCGGCGCCCGTCTTGGGATCCTGCCCCACGATCGGCTTTGCCTCGAGCGGCGAGGGCAGATAGTCGACGATCGCATCGAGCAGCAGCTGGATGCCTTTGTTTTTGAACGCGGAGCCGCAGAGCATCGGCAGCACCTTACCTTCGATCGTCGCTCGCCGAAGCGCCGCTTTCATGCGATCGATCGGCATCTCTTTGCCTTCGAAGAACATCTCGAGCAGTTCTTCGTCTTGCTCGGCGATCGCCTCAACCAAGTGCTGGCGCCACTCCTTGGCGAGCTCGTAGAGCTCGCCATCGGATTCGCTCACCGGCTCCTGCGCCGTCGACGAACCGAGATCGTCGGTGTAGATGACCTTCTTCATCGAGAAGAGATCGACCACGCCCTTAAACTTGTCTTCAGCGCCGATCGGCACTTGAACCGGCGTCGCGCCCTGGCCGCCCGCCGCGGGCGCGCCGAGCCGCTCGCGAATCTTGTAGACCGCGTTGAAGAAGTCGGCGCCCATGCGGTCCATTTTGTTGACGAAGATGATCCGCGGCACGCGATACTTATTGGCCTGGCGCCAGACCGTTTCCGATTGCGGCTGGACCGCCGCCACGGAGTCGAAGAGTGCGACCAAGCCGTCGAGGACGCGCAGCGAGCGTTCTACTTCCACGGTGAAGTCCACGTGCCCAGGCGTATCGATAATGTTAATGCGCGTGTCGTTCCAGGTGCACGCCGTGGCGGCCGAGGTAATCGTGATGCCGCGCTCTTGCTCCTGGACCATCCAGTCCATGGTTGCGGCGCCGTCGTGAACCTCGCCGATCTTGTGGGTGCGTCCGGTGTAAAACAGGATGCGCTCCGTGCAAGTCGTCTTGCCGGCGTCGATGTGGGCCGCGATACCGATGTTGCGGGTCCACGCCAGGTCGAATTGCCTAGGCATTACCGTTTAAAAGGCGCTCCGCTCCAAATCACCATGACGACGACGCAGCCTGTCCTGAGCGTTGTCGAAGGGCTCCCCGGGGCGCCGCATGTATGGCTACCATCTATAATGCGCGAAGGCTTTGTTGGCCTCGGCCATCTTGTGGGTATCCTCGCGCTTCTTGATGGTCGCCCCTTGATTATTGGCGGCATCCATCAACTCGCCGGCTAGCTTCTCTTCCATAGAATGGCCTGCACGTGACCGCGCGAACCCGATGAGCCAGCGCATGGCCATGGCCTGCCGGCGATCCGGGCGGACCTCCATCGGCACCTGATAGGTCGCGCCGCCGACGCGCCGCGGCCGGACTTCGACCAGCGGCATCGCATTGCTCAAAGCTTGAGAAAAAATATCCATCGGATCCCGGCCGGTCTTCTCAGTCACGATGTCGAGGGCGCCGTAGGTAATGCGCTCGGCCAGTGATTTCTTGCCTTCCAGCATGACCTTATTAATGAAGCGTGCGAGCACTTTCGAATTGAAGCGCGGGTCTGCCAAGATCTGGCGCTTGGGCGCGGGCCCTTTCCTTGGCACGCTACCTCTTCCCGGCGCGCTTTGCGCCGTATTTGGAACGGCCTTGCCTGCGATTGGCCGTCCCTGACGTATCGAGCGTGCCGCGGATGATGTGGTACCGGACCCCGGGCAGATCCTTGACGCGGCCGCCGCGCACGAGGACGACGGAATGCTCCTGCAGGTTGTGGCCGATGCCCGGAATGTAGGCGGTGACTTCCTCGCCGTTTGTCAGGCGAACGCGCGCGACTTTACGCAGCGCGGAGTTCGGCTTCTTCGGCGTCACGGTCTTGACTTGCGTGCAGACTCCTCGCCGCTGCGGATTGCCGGAAACTTCAAAATCCCGCACGGGCAGGTCGGGGTGGCCCGGCTTGGGTCCCGTTTGAATGACGCGGAAGGCGGGCGTCTTCACCTTTTTCTCTGCCCGCTCGCGGCCCTTACGGACCAGTTGACTGATGGTTGGCACGAAAGTGCTTCCTACGCTCCTACGCGGCCCTACGGCCAGACACACTGAAAAGCGGCCACACGCGCCGGTGGACCGAACTTTGGGAGTATACCAGGGAGACTTGGGAGCGTCAACGAGGCGCTTTAGGCTGCAGTCCGCACGGTTCTGCGAGCCTGGATCAACGCAAGAGAAGCCCCGATGATCCAAAGCAGCAAAACGAAGAACGCGATATAACCGAATAGCCCATCGGGAGCAAAGATTCCGGCCGGCGCGAGTATACCAAGCGTCGAGAGTCCCATCAGGATCGACGCAAGATAGCCGAGCCCAATGAGCCAGGCGGCGCCGGTGCTATGCCGGCGCATGCTGTGCGTGCACGCGAACACGAACGGCGTGAAAGCCATGAAAATGATCGTCACATCGACGGTTTGGAGCACATAGAGTAGCGCCGGCAATTCGCGCGTGGGAGTCGGCGCAAGAATGAAAGCGGCTGCCAAGGTAGCCCCAACCATCGCCACCGCACTCGCCATGATGGCAGTGACGAGGGCGTACGTCGGAAGACCCTCATCCGGATCCGGCGTTTGAAGAAGAAATGCTCTCATTCCGACGGCAAACCAAAGAAAGAACGCCGACTCCGGAAAGCTGAGCCAAAGGTAGAGCAGCAGCGCACTGTGGCGTCCATGGGAATAGTCGCTAAGCGCTGCGCCTCCAACGTTCGGAGACGGCGTCAGGCCGACGAGCAGAGAGCCCAGAACGGACAAGAAAACAAAAGCGAGCCCCGCCCAACCCGCTGAACGTTCACCGCGGACGTCGTACACGATCGCATCCTCCGTCGTGCCGGTTCGCTGGAAAAGGAGCTCGCCCTCGGATTTACCTTCAACGCGCGCGCGAAACGCCCCCAAGCGTGATTGCAGCCCGCCAAACCCACCCAAACGCATCCCGTACCGCATGACGAACTGCCGAATGAGGCGGTTTTCAGAAGCACGCAGTAACGCAGCGCGCAGAAGGCGATCGCCGCTCACCAAAGCGCACGCTCAACCGGCGCCGCCGGTTTGCGCATCGCCGCTGGGGAGGCGTGGAACCCGCAGGGCGCATACGCCTTTTGCGTGGCCGAAACTCGACTCGGCATCCTGGACGGCCTTCGCGGCATTGCCGTGCTGCTTGTCCTTTGGTATCACATTTGGGAGATTTCATGGCTGCCCGCTCCGCTGCCGGCCCTGCAGTTCGTTCCGGAGACGGATGGCAGATCCAATTCACCGCCATCGCCTTCGCGCTCACGATTGCACAGGCTGCGCTCGTGACGTATGCCTTCGAACGACCGCTGCTTCGCATGCCGCCCGAGCGATGGAAGCGGGTACTGCCCGTGGCATGGCGGCACGCTCGCAAGGCGGATTTACGCTCGTCGAAGCGTGCGTAACCGTCGGCATTCTCTCCATGACTCTCGGCGGCGTTCTTTTCGCTCTTGCAAGCTTCGGCGGGTACGGGGCGCATCAGGCCGGGCCGCGCCGTGAAGCTGCAACTCTGCTTGCCCATCAAATCGTGCATACAGCGCAGGATGCTTGGAAGTATGGATCGCCGGGAAACGCGCCGTCCGGGACGTGGACTGTCTCAAGTCCGCCGATGACGGTCACTGCAACGCTATCGGGCGCAACGGCGAACGCCGCGCGGCTTAGAGTAGAAGTGGCCTACACGCCCGATCCCAATCATCGCGATCCGGGGCGCATCAGCGTCGAAGCGACTCTTCCCATCCAGGCGCCTTTTCCGGCCTCCACCGTACAAGCGCCGGGACTCATCCCTATGCCGGCGCGCGCGCCGTAGTGCTCTTCAATGCACTTGCAGCCATCGCGCTGATCGCGCTGCTCGCATCTACAGTGCTTTCGTGCGGTCTGGCGATGACGAGAGCGACGTTCACGCGCTTCGCGCAACTTTCAGTTCTGACCGGAACGCAAGCCGGCGTCTCGGCCTTGCGAACCGAACTGGACCGTGATTTGCGCGCGGGCGGCATTCCTTCGCCTCTGCCGACTTTTGCGCCCGTCGCGACTTCCTGTGCAGGCTCATGCCGCTTTATCACGACGGCACATATAGAGATCGTTGGATACTGGCCGCAGCGCGCGCTCGCGCCCAAGTGCGGAGTAACACCTTCGAACTGTGCCATCGATGAGGAGCGCAATCCGTTCGTTCGCGAAGGCCGTCTCGCGGCTCGCATCGCGGTGGAAGTCTCCGCGCCGGACGGAGCCATTGTCGCGGCGAGAACGTCGGAAATGATTTTCCGCCTGTTTCACGAGCCTCCTTATCTCGCGACAGCCGGACAGCGAGACGTTTCCATCGACGCAATCGCTCCAGGATCGCTTTCGGGCGACGACGGCTCGAAGACCACCCGCGTGCGCGTACTGATCCGCAACGCGACGACCAATGCGGTCAGCGATGCCAGTTCATGGGAAAGCCAGCCTTACGCGCCGGCTTCAGACCGTCCGACGGGTTGGTCGCCATAGCACCGTAGAACCTGCAGGCGTGCTATGGCGCAGATTGTGGCTGTACGCCGGCTTGATCTTCGTAACATTCACCTGGGGCATCAATACGGTCGCCGTGAAGCACGCCGTGGCGTCATTCGACCCATTAGCCTTCACGGGACTTCGCTTCATCGCCATGACGCCGCTCGCGTTCGCCCTCGCAAAGATCAACGGCGAACGCGTCGTCGTTCGACTGAAGGATCTTCCGCTCTTCATTGCCTGCGGCGCCTGCGGCTACGGCGTGTATCAGTATTTCTGGATTCTGGGTCTAGCGCATACGACGGCGTTCGCTTCGTCGCTCCTGGCGGCGCTCTCTCCCGTGATTACGCTGGCAATCGTTGCGGTCTCTGCGCGAGAGCGCGTCCGCAGCGGGAGATGGGCCGGCGCCGCTATCGCGCTCTTGGGCGTTGCGATCTTCGAAGGCGCTTTTGCGGGGAGGGCGACTTTTCGCCTGGGGGACGGTCTGACATTGATCTCGGCCGGCATCTTTGCGCTCTTCAACGTCTTCAGCGCGAAGCTGCTCGATCGCTATACTCCGCTCTCGCTGGTGGCAATCAGTATGACGATCGGCACGCTGATCATCCTCCCCGGAGCCGCGGTCACGATGCTACGGGTCAACTATGGAACTTTGCCGCCGTTGGATTGGGCGATTTGGTCATACGCGGTCGTTTTCCCAATCGTGTTGACGTATCCGATTTGGAGCTACGCGATTTCGCGGCTGGGAGCGGGACGAACGTCGCTCTTTCAATTTGCCGTGCCCGTGATCACCGGCTTTCTGAGCGTTCCGCTGCTGCATAACCGCTTCGAACCGCATCAGATCATCGGCGCCGCGGTCTGCATCGCCGGCATGGCGATCTCGCAACTGCTCGGCGTCTACTCTCTAGCACAGATTTGGACGCAGCGCACGCTGCCGCTCAAGCGTTGAAGGGATGACACCTCGCGCACATGCAAGAAAGGCGCGACCATGAAGGCTCGGCGCTGGACTTGGCTCCTTGTCCTGCCGTTCGTTGCGACGCTTCTTCCGCCGCTGTACGCGCGTCACGGCCCGCAGCTCTTCGGCTTCCCCTTTTTTTACTGGTATCAGCTCCTGTGGATCGTGCTTGCGGCAGCGATCGTGTGGCTCGTCTATCTGATGACGCGCTCGGTTGAGTCTTGAACAGCGCCTCCGTCATTCTCGTGGTTCTCGTGCTTGCCGTCACGGCCTTGGGATTCTTGGCGGCGCGATGGGGCGGCGCGAACTTGCGCTCCTTCGACGAGTGGGCGCTTGGCGGAAGGCGCTTCGGAACGATCGTCACCTGGTTCTTGCTTGGCGGCGACCTCTACACCGCATACACTTTCATCGCCGTCCCGGCACTCGTGTACGGCGCCGGTGCGATTGCATTCTTCGCCGTGCCTTACACGACCATTGCATATCCGCTGGTCTTCCTGATCATGGCACGTTTCTGGAAAGTGGCCAAGCGCCGCGGCTACGCGACGACAGCCGATTTCGTGCACGATCGCTTCGGCAGCCGCCCCCTCGAACTGGCAGTCGCGTTCACCGGCGTGCTGGCGACGATGCCGTACATCGCGCTGCAGCTGATCGGCATGCAGGCCGTGCTGGAGCGATCCGGCATCGCGCCGACGCACGGATCCGCGATCGCAATGCTAGTCGCGGCGTTCATCTTGCTGGCTGCTTATACATATACCAGCGGGCTGCGCGCGCCGGCGCTGATCGCATTCGTTAAAGATACGCTGATCTACGTTACGGTGATCGTTGCGATTGTCGTCATACCCTCGGCGCTTGGAGGCTGGGGGCATGTGTTCGAAGCGGCGCAACGGGTTTTGGCCTCCCGGCCAAAACCTAGTGCCATCATCATCGCGCCCGCACAGTATCTTCCCTACGCGACGCTCGCGTTCGGCTCCGCGCTGGCGCTCTTCATCTATCCGCACTCGGTGACCAGCGTGCTGAGCGCAAAGAGCGCTGACGTTATTCGCCGCAACTGCGCATTGCTTCCGCTGTACAGCATTCTTCTGATGTTTCTGGCGCTGCTCGGCTACTGCGCGCTGGCCGCCGGCATCGTGGTCAACAACAACAATGCGGCGATTCCGGCGTTGTTCGTACGCTTCTTTCCGAACTGGTTCGCCGGCGTCGCGTTTGCAGCCGTCGTTATCGGCGCGCTCGTTCCGGCGGCGATCATGGCCATCGGCGCGGCGAACCTTTTTGCCAGCAACATCTTGCAGACTTTCCGATCTCGAGCGGAGCGTCCGCCAATCGAAACGACCACGGCGCGCACGATTGCGCTTCTCGTTCTCGCCGGAGCGCTTTGCATCGCTATATTGATCCGTCCGGAGTTCGCCATCGACTTTCAGCTTTTAGGCGGCGCATGGATTCTGCAGATTTTCCCATCGGTGATTTTGGCGCTGTATACACGATGGTTTCATCCCACCGCGCTTTTGGCCGGTTGGGCATGTGGGATGGCCGCGGCGACGTGGATGCAGGTTTCCACGACGTACTCGAACGTGTTCCCGCTTCACATCGGCAACACCACGATGAGCGCATACGTTGCCTTTTATGCCCTGCTCGTAAACGTCGCGGTCACTGTAGCGCTGACGGCGATTCTCGATCTGCTCAAAACCGGACGCGGGACCGATTTCACGGCTGCTGAGGACTACGCATGAGCCGGTCCATCCAACCTGCGGGCTGGAAGCGCCCGCAGGGGTATGCCAACGGCGTCGTCGCGCGCGGAGAACAGATCTGCGTCGCAGGCCAGGTCGGGTGGAACGCCGATGAGCACTTCGAAAGCGACGACTTCGTGGACCAGGCAGCGCAAGCGCTGCGCAACGTCGTTGCCGTCCTGCAAGCTGCCGGCGCCGAACCCGCGGACATCGTGCGTTTAGTCTGGTACGTTACGGATAAGCGCGACTTCAAGAACTCAACCGCTCGTCTTGGCGAGGTCTATCGCAAGGTCATCGGTCCAACGTACCCTGCAATGACGTTCGTGCAAGTTGCCGCCTTGCTCGAGGATCGCGCAAAAGTCGAGATTGAAGCGACGGCCGTCCGTCGTATGGAGGAGTGAGAAATGCGGTTCGTGGTCTTCGCATGCATGATAACCGCCCTGGTGAGCGGTGAGGCGTTCTGCAGCGGCATCGTGCTCGCATCGCCCCCTTTGGTCGGCCACATGGCGAGGCTCGGCTATTTGGTCGGCGGCACCTGGACATGCATCGCGAAGATGCCCGCGATGAACGGCCAAAGAGCGCGCACGGGCACCGGATCGGCTGTGTTTGAGGTTGTCGCCGGGAACGTCCTGCATGCGCGTGCGAGCGGCGGGGGCTTTGCCGGCGATCAGTACTACGGGTACGACGGAAAAACGCAGCGCTGGTGGGCGGCCGGCGCGGATAATCAAGGGCAGACTTCATTCGAAACGTCTACCGACGCGAGAAGATACACTGGAGCAGCGGGCGGTTCCAGCCCCGCATTTATCAGTGACACCTATACGCGCATCACGGCAAACCGTCTTCATATTCACGAAGTAAACGGATCCGGTCCATCTGCGAGCTACTTCGACAGCCACTGCGCGCGCTAAATTACGCGCGGGGTTGACCTTTGTCGACGTCATGGTTCTATCCATCATCATGACGTCTCCAAACTGTTCTGCGCCGGGCGCGTTCCGACGTCATCGTGATACATAGAACCATTACTCCTCGGCGGCGCGCTGGCGAAGTTTAAAGCGCTGAACCTTTCCGGTTTCCGTGCGAGGGATCTCTGAAACGAATTCTACTTCCCGCGGAGCCTTGAACGGCGCGATTCGCGCCCGAACGAACTCTTGCAGTTCCTTTCCCTTTGCTTCGCCCGCGACCGTAGCGTCACAGAGAACGACGTATGCCTTGATGAGATTTGTCGAGCGCGCCTTATCCGGTTTGGCAATGACGGCGCACTCCTTGACCTCACGATGCGTGAGAAGCGCTTCTTCAACCTCGGGTCCGGAGATGTTATAGCCGGCCGCGATGATCATGTCATCGGTGCGCGCAACGTACCAGAAGTACCCTTCGTCGTCGGCGCGGTACGCGTCGCCGGGATAGTTCCAACCGTTTCGGACATAGCCGGTTTGCCGATCGTCATCCAAATACCGGCAACCCGTTGGGCCTTTAACGGCGAGCCTTCCGATCTCGCCGGAAGGCAACGCCGTGCCGTCGTCGTCGTGGATCTGCGCTTCATATCCCGGAACCGGCTCGCCGGTCGAACCGCCTTTGACGCGATCGTCGGGTGAGCCGATGAAGATGTGGAGCATCTCCGTGCTGCCGATTCCATCCATGATCGGCAGGCCGGTCGTTCGTCGCCAGAGGCCCCAAGTCGTGAGCGGCAGCGTTTCACCCGCTGAGACGCATTTGCGAAGCGACGATGCATCGAAACGGCCGAGCATCTCGGCCATCGCGCGGTAAGCGACGGGTGCGGTGAACAGCACGCTGACGCGATGGCGCTCGATCGCTTCGAGCAGCGCTTGGGGCTGCGCTTTTTCAAGCAAAAGCGTCGCTGCGCCGGCGTGCAGCGGGAAAAGCAGTATCCCGCCCAACCCGAACGTAAACGCCAGCGGCGGGCTGCCGGTGAAGAGATCGTCGGAAGCCGCGCGCAAGACACGTTTGCCGTAGGTATCGCAGATGGCCATGATGTCGCGATGAAAGTGCAGCGTGGCCTTCGGCTTTCCGGTCGTGCCCGAAGTAAACGCGATGATGGCTACATCTTCGGCCGCCGTATCGACGTTTTGAAACATCACGGGCTTCTCGCGCATGCGAGACTCCAGGCTCTGCGCCGAACCGCCCCCGAAGCATAAGACTGAAAAACCGGGCAAGCCCGCGACAGCCGCATGCAAGTCTGCGGTCAAGCGCGCATCGCACAAGGCGTGCCGGATCTGCGCTTTTTCAACGATCGCCTTGAGCTCCGCGGCGCGGTAAACCGGCATGCTGGTGACTGCGATTGCGCCGGATTTCATCACCGCAAACCAGCATGCCGCCAGCATCGGCGTATTCGGCGCCCGCAGGAGGACGCGGTTGCCCGGGACGACACCGAAGTCGTCCTGCAGCACGTGTGCGATCTGATTTGCAGCGCAGAAGAGATCGCGATAGCTCCATACTTCGCCGGGGGCGAGCAGGCAGCGGCGATCCGCTCTACCCGAAGCGATATGTCGATCCAGGAGCCTGCCGGCGCAGTTGAGACGCTCCGGATACTGCAGCTCCGGAAGCGAAAAGAGTAGATCCGGCCACTCTTCTTTCGGCGGCAGCCGATCGGCGGCGAAGCGATCGACATGACCGCTTCGGTTCACGTGTGCGATCCCAAAATCGTCCGGGCGATAACGATCTGCTGAATTTCGCTCGAGCCCTCATAGATTCGCAGAGCCCGCACCGCGCGGTACAGCTCCTCGACAACCTCTCCGCGCGTTACGCCGCGGCCGCCGAAGAGCTGCACCGCAGAGTCTATGACCCGCCAGGCGCGTTCGGTTGCAAACCATTTCGCCATCGCCGCTTCACGCGTGATGCGGGCCGCGCCGCAGTCCTTGTTATATGCCGCGCGATAGACCAGCAGGGCGGCCGCGTCGATGTCCGTTGCCATCTGCGCTATCCGAGTTTGGGTCAACTGCTGCGCAGCAAGAGGCTTGCCGAAGACCTTGCGCGTTTGCACGTGCCTCACTGCCTCGTCGAAGGCGCGGCGGGCGAGTCCTAACGCAGCAGCGCCCACGGTCGGGCGAAAAATGTCCAGGGTAGCCATTGCGATCTTGAACCCGTCGCCTTCTTCGCCGATACGATTTTCGAGGGGAACTTTACAATTGCGCAGACGCAGCTCCCCAAGCGGATGAGGATAGAGCGTCTCAATGGATCCAACAGCTTTGAGTCCGGCAGTCGCCGCGCGAACGACGAAAGCGCTCAATCCTTTCGAGCCCGCATCGCTGGTGCGTGCGAACACGATATAGACGCTCGCGATGCCCGCGTTGCTCGTCCACGTCTTTTCTCCATTGAGGAAGTAGGCGTCTTCGTCGCGGTGCGCCGTCGTTTGCACCGCGGCCACGTCCGAACCGGCTTCACGCTCGGAGATCGCAAAAGCCACGATCGTTCGCCCGTTGGCGACCGAAGGAAGGTAGCGATCCTTCTGCGCCTGCGTGCCGAACTGCGAGATGGGTCCGGCGCCCAACCCTTGCATGGCGAACGCAAAATCGGCCAGCGGATCGTGGTAAGCCAGCGATTCACGCGCCAAGCACAGCGTGCGGACGTCGAGCGGAGGAATGCACCTTAGCAGCCACCCGCCCGCTGCAAGATCGCTGACCCAGGCTTTTGCCCGTGCCACGTGATCCAGGCCCGGCGCTTTCTTATGCGATTCGATCCAGGCGCGCAGATCGTGCGTAAAGTTTCGATGCCGTTCTTCGAAGAATGGCCAGGACAAAAACGAATCGGCGCTCACTTCAATCGCCCATGAACGCAGGTGCGCGGCCTTCTACGAACGCCTCGTACGCGCGCCGGAAATCATTGCTTTGCATGCATTCCGCCTGCGCGCGAGCCTCGGCATCGATCGCCGCATCGAGCGGCATGTCCCATTCATTGATGAGCATACGCTTTGTGATCGCGTGCGCTCGCACAGGTCCGTTCGCAAGCGATCCTGCCAGCGCGCGCGCAGCATGGCCGAGCTCCTGCGGCTCGTGCAATGCGTTGAAGAAGCCCCACGCGAAAGCCTCGCCTCCATCCAGCGAACGGCCGGTGTAGAGCAATTCCGCAGCCCGGCCGTACCCGACGATTCGCGGGAGCATCGCGCACGCGCCCATGTCGCATCCGGCCAATCCGATGCGGACGAACAGCAAGGCGACTCTGCTGCGCGCCGTTCCGAGCCGCAAATCGGAAGCCATCGCCAAGATAGCGCCGGCGCCCGCGCAAACGCCGTCGACTGCGGCGACGATCGGCTGCGGACACGCGAGCATCGCTTTGACGACGTCGCCGGTCATCTGCGTAAACGCTTGGAGCTCCCCGGGCGTCGAATCCGTCAGCGGCCCGACGATTTCTCGTACGTCTCCGCCCGAGCAAAAGTTTTGACCTGCTCCCGTCACAACGACGGCACGCACCGACGAATCGCCTTGCAGCGACCGGAACCGGTCGCGCAGCTCCGCGTAGCTCTCGAAGGTCAACGGGTTTTTTCGCTCGGGCCGATCCAGCGTAACCATCAGCACGCTATCGTCTTGGACCCAGCGCAGGAAGCTCACGTTATCGCAGTTCCAGCGGCGTGTATTCGACGGCTTCTTGACCGGCCGCGTTACGAGCAATGAAGAGCAGCGAATATCCGCGCTTCATCAAGGGCGGAAAGACGAGGACTTTGAGGCGGAAGCGGAACTGTCCGTACGCAACGCGCGGCGCATTGATCGAGAAGGTCGCGGTGCGGATTTCCATTGACGCTACGTTGGTGCTGGTGGCGACGGCCCCATCGATGGTCGAACCCTCGCGCAGCTGCGTGCTGGACATCCAAATCCTGATGATACGCGGTGCTTCCTGCGGCGCGCCCAGCGGCGCTCTTGGCCATGGTTTCGGCTGTTGCGCAGCTATCGTAAGATTGGCCGCCGGCAACGCATTCTGCTCCGCTTCGCAGGCGGTGAAAAAACATGACGCACTCAACAGGATGAAGAACACACGCCGGCTCATGCGTGATAGAGTGCGCGAGCGTCCTGCGCCGAGCCTCCTGCTCGATTGGCTGATGGCAATCGCCGGTGTAGGGGTTGTCGGTGGGCTCTACATCGACGGGCACGCACATCTGTTCCAGCCGGTCGAATCCTTTTTTACGCCATGGCACGCGATGATGTATGGCGGCTCGGTCTTCGCCGTCGCCGTATTCGGCGTCACAATTGTCCGCAACATGCGCGCCGGCTACGACCTCTGGCATTCCGTTCCTCCGGGGTACCAGCAGACGTTGGCGGCGCTTCCGCTGATGTTTGTCGGCGGCGCGCTCGACATGTGGTGGCACTCCATCTACGGATTCGAACAACGCTTGGATACGCTCGTCAGCCCCACGCACATGATCCTGTTCGTCGGGATGTTCTTTATCTTCGGCGGCCCGCTGCGCGCCGGACTGCTGCGCGGAACTGCCGCGCGCAGTTTGATCGATCAGCTGCCCATGCTGATTTCGCTTGCGATGGCAATCGGGGTCGTCCAGTTCGTGACGCAGATCGCTTTCTATCCCGAAGCGCTGATGGTTGACCGGCCGCTGTCGACGCATCCCGGCGCGTACGACGAAAACCAGCTCACGATCATGGTCTTCACGTACTATCGACAGATTCTCGGAGCGCTCGTGATCATTTGGCAAAGCCTTCTGCTCAGCGGGACGATGCTCTACCTCGCGCTCAACGTGCGGCTCTATGCCGGAGCTCTCTTCACCTTCGCGATCTTCGAAAAGGCGCTGCTCACGGGCAGCATCTCACGCTGGCCTTCCGAAATGCTGCTGGTGACGCTCTGCAGCGCGCTCACGGGAATCGTTGCCGAGATGCTCTACGCACGAGGGGTCAGCTGCGAGCGCCCCAACACCGTGCGCCTCTTCGGCGCGGCGTCGCCGCTTGCGTTTTACTGCGCGTATTTCGCGTTGGCAGTTCCTTTCTTCGGAGGAACCTGGTGGGATCCGTCCTTCCTGCTGGGTTCCATCGCGTATGGCGGTTTGTCGGGACTGCTCGTCGGGCAGCTGTACATCGGCGGATATACTTCGCGGCGCGCATCCTCGGCTTAGTCATGGTGATGCATAGAACCACACGCGCCGTTTACGGTATCGCGCTTCTCACCGTCGCCGTTCATCTTGCGGTCAACGCGCGGTATGGATTTTTCCGCGATGAGTTGTACTTCATCGCTTGCGCGCGCCACCTCGCGCTGGGGTACGTCGATCTTCCTCCGCTGATCCCGTTCATCACCTGGTTGTGCGCGCCGTTCGGATTTGCCGTGTGGACACTCCGCGTGCTGCCTGCAGTCGCGGCTGGCGCTGCCATCCTCGTCGGCTGCGCGATTGCGCGTGAACTCGGCGGCGGCAGATTCGCTCAGACGCTCACCGGAGTGGCGACCGTGCTCGCGCCGATCTATCTCATTCTTGGAAACATCCTTTCCACCACGTCGTTCGAACCGTTGTTCTGGAGCCTGCTGATCTATTTCGCGATCCGTTTGGTGAAGTCCGAGGATGACCGCATCTTCTTCCCCATTGCCGCGATCGTTGCGGTCGGCACATATGCAAAATACAGCATGCTGATCTGCGCCGCTGCGATCGTGTTCGGGCTCCTCGTCACGGGACATGGCCGTATCCTTCGGTCGCGCCGCTTTGCGCTTGCCATCGCGATTGTGGCCGTCGTGCTTGCTCCGAATATCGCCTGGCAGTGGCAGCACGGGTTTCCGATGCGTGAAGTGATCCACGACGATCAAGTCCGGCGATATGCGCTGCAGAACGGTGTGGCCTTCGAATCGCCGAACGTCGCGGTGAACGCCCTCTATTTTACCCTCATGCAGCTGGTCTATTGTAATCCGCTGCTGAGCGTTCTTTGGATTTGGGGACTGATTGCGCTTTTGACCCGCCGTGAACTCGCGCCATACCGCTTCGTCGGCGCGTCGTATGTGCTTCTCGTAGCGCTGATGATCGCCACGATTGGGCGGGGCTATTACTTGGCCGGTTTCTACGTCGCGCTCTTCGCGGCGGGCGCCGTGGCAGTAGAGCGGGCTATCGCAGGCCGGCACCGCATCGAACAAGGCGTGGTTGCTGCGGGCGCGTGCTTGGCCTTCATCATGGTGCCAATCGCATTGCCCATTTTTCCCGTGGAGATGCTGATCCGTTACGAAAGCGCTTTAGGGATCAGCCGTCCCGCGCCGCCCGACGGCAGCCGTCACTTGATCAGCCCGCTTTTCGCCGACGAATTTGGATGGGAGGCAATGACGCAACTGACCGCCCGCGTCTATCGAGATCTTCCGCCGGCACAACGGTCGCAGACGGCGGTATACGCTGACGGGTACGGGTATGCCGGAGCGCTGGCGTATTACGGTCCGCGCTATGGCTTGCCGCAGCCGATCAGCGCCAACAACACCTTTTATCTTTGGGGAACGCGCGGCTATGATGGCCGATCGATGATCGCAGTCGGCGCCACCGATTATCCGATTCTCTTGCGATCCTTTCGTCGCGTCATGCAAGTGGCTGTCTACCGCGACGCCTATCGCTGGATGATCGAAGGACCGCTGCCGATTTATCTCTGCACGCAGCCGCGCGCGCCGCTCGCCGCGCTGTGGCCGGCCTTTAAGCGTTACGGACTCTAGCGGCTCAATTGCGTCTTCGAGAATGGTTCGTTCATAACTGGCCCCTCGCGGCAATCGTTGCGGCGTGTCTGGTCGCGCATGTTGCGACCTTGGGCATGTACGGTTACTTTCGCGACGAGCTCTACTTCATTGCCTGCGCGCATCGTCTCGCCTGGGGATTCGTCGATCAGCCGCCGCTTGCGCCCTTCATCGCCTGGCTCACGCTCCCCGCCGGCGCAAACCTCTATCTCCTTCGGCTTCCGGTAGCGCTGGCTGCCGCCGGGACCGTCGTTGTTTCCGTCCTGATTGCACGCGAATTAGGCGGCAACCGGTTCGCTCAGATCATGACCGCCGTAGCCGTTGCGCTGATGCCCGCCGCGCTCTCAATGGGGAACACGTTGGGTACGACTTCTCTCGAGCCGTTGACGTGGACGCTGCTCGTATGGTTAACCCTTCGACAACGCTCAGGGCAAGCGCTTCGACAGCCCTCCCCCTCAAGCGCTTGGTTGTGGGCCGCGCAAACCGCCGTCATCGCAGTCAGCGCCTACATGAAGTACACGGTTCTCTTGCTGGCATTGGCCCTTCTCTTCGGCTTGCTCTTCAGTCGGACGGGACGCCGCGCAGCGCTCGGACTCGGCGCGGCGATGCTCGCTTCGCTTGCGCTGCTCGGCCCGAACCTCGCGTGGCAGTACGCACACGGCTTTCCAATCGTCAAAGTGCTGCACGGAGACAACGTTCTCAACAATCACTTCGGCAATGCGCCCGACATCTTGATCGGGCAGATTCTTCTGACCAACCTTTTTGCCGCGCCGCTCTGGATTGCAGGGCTGGTTTTGCTGATGAAACCATCGTTTCGCCATGCGCGGTTCATCGCGATCTCATACGCGTTCTTACTCGCCGCGGCGCTGTTGAGCAATGCTAAGAGCTACTACATCGTCGGCATCTATCCGGCGCTGTTTGCCGCCGGAAGCGTTTATTTGGAACGCGCGGGAAATCTTCGCTGGCGCGCCTCGGCGATCGGCGCGATAGCAGCCTCAGGGCTTCTGCTCGCTCCGTACTCCATGCCCCTGATGCCGATTGGGATGTTCATCAAGTATACGGGCTCGCATAACCCGCCCCGCCTTACGCAGCCGCTCTACGCCGATCAATTCGGGTGGGAACATTTGACGCGCGTCGTTTCCCAGCTCTACCACGCGCTTCCGGAGCAGCAGCGCTCCCATACGGCGATCGTTTCGACGACGTACGGCGGTGCGGCGGCAATCGAGTTCTACGGCAAGCGCTACGGTTTGCCGCCGCCGATTAGCGGTCAGAACTCGTATTACTACTGGGGCACGCACGGCTACGACGGTTCGTCGCTCTTGCTGGTTGGCGGCTCACAGTATAAGCTTTGCACGTTGACTTATCAGCACGTCCGCTTACTGGCGATGTTCGATGATCCGTATCGTTGGGCCGTGGAGCAGCCGGTGCCGATTTATCTTTGCAGCGGCCCGATTTATCGATCGTTTGCATGGAACTGGCAGCACTTTCAGTGGTACGGTGCGCGCGATAGCTTTACGTACGGGCACTGGACGGGCAATGACGTGTGACGAACGTTGTTATGGATTCTATCCATCACCATGACGACTCGTTGTCAGGCACGATCAGACACAGCAGCGTCATCCTGGTGGATTGAGGGGCGACGCTGCCTTATCTAGGCAGAATTATCTCCTGACCCGTGGCGTCGCTCAAGCAGAGATCGATCACTGTTTGGGCTATTTCTTCGCGCTTCACTAATCGATTGGCACGGTTTGATTTTGCAAGTGTTTCGCGGGCTTCGGCTTCGGAGCGTCCGGTTTTCTGCACAACGTTCGCGACAGCGCGATCGAGCATCTCGCCCTCGGTATATCCGGGACAGATCGCATTAAACGTAATCGCGCTATCGTGATATTCCGCGGCAAGTGCGCGCGTAAGGCCGATGACGCCGTGCTTGCTGGCAACGTACGCGGAAATGTAAGGCGCGCCATAGAGTGCGGCGACGCTTGCGATGTTAATGACTCGCCCCGAGCCGTTCTCAACCATATCGGGCAAAGCCGCATAGGTGCAGTTGTAGGTTCCAGTAAGGTTCGTCTCGATAACGCCGCGCCAAAGCGACGGTTCGGTTTTGAGGAACGGCGCCGACTCTGCGATGCCTGCATTGTTCACCAGGATCCCAATGTGGCCATTTGCTTGACGGCAGAGGTTAAAGGCATCGCGGACTTGCTCATAGTTCGAAACGTCGGCCTGCGCCAGGAAAAAATCACTATTCGACCAAGCCCCACTGCGACTCACGACGCTCACGCGTGCGCCTTCCCGCGCAAGCGCTTCAGCTATCGTACGCCCGATTCCGCGCGCTCCGCCAGTGACGACCGCATGCTTTCCGCTTAGCGCATCGCTCATATCTGGGGATCTGTCACCCTGAGCGTAGTCGAAGGGTCCGCCGCGCGCGCGAGATTGCGCTCGAGCTGCGCTTTGCCGGGCAGATACTGCACGGGCCATTCCATCCCCGCGTAGCCGAGTTGCGCCGCCGCGTGCAAGGTCCAAGCCGGGTCGGCCAAATGCGGACGGCCGATCGCGCACAGATCGGCGCGGCCGGCCGCAATGATGCTGTTGACGTGATCGGGCTCGAAGATGTTGCCGACTGCCATCGTTGCCACGCCGACCTCATTGCGAATGCGATCGGCGTATGGCGTTTGAAACATGCGCCCGTAGATCGGCTTTGCATCCCGAGACGTTTGCCCGGTCGAGACGTCGACGAGATCGACTCCCGCGCCCTGAAATGCTCGAGCGATTTCGATGCCGTCGTCCGGCGTGATGCCGCCTTCGGCCCAATCCGTCGCGGAGATCCGCACGGACATCGGACGCTCGGACGGCCATACCTGCCGCATCGCACGAAAGACTTCGAGCGGGTACCGTAAGCGGTTTTCGAGCGAACCGCCGAATTCGTCCGTGCGTCTGTTCTGCAGCGGCGTGATGAAGCTCGACAGCAGATACCCGTGCGCGCAGTGCAGCTCCAGCATATCGAAATTGGCTTCGATCGCCCAACGCGCGGCCCGCACGAACTCTTCGCGGATCTCCTCCATCTCGCCCCGCGTCAGTTCTTTGGGGGTTTGATTCTGGGGCCCGAACGCAAGCGGCGACGGCCCTCGAACGGGCCAATTCCCCGAAGACAGCGGCTCATCCATACCCTCCCACATCAGTTTGGTTGAGCCTTTGGGTCCGCTGTGCCCGAGCTGCAGGCAGATCTTCGCCCGAGTCCACTCGTGAACGAAGTGCACGATACGCTTCCATGCCTCGACGTGGCCGCGTTCGTATATGCCGGTGCAGCCGGGACTGATCCGGCCCTCTGCGCTGACACAGGTCATCTCCGTGTAAACGAGAGCCGCGCCGCCCAGCGCGCGGCTTCCCAAATGCACGAGATGAAAGTCATTGGGCATACCGTCGACCGCGCTGTACATGTCCATGGGCGAGACGACAACGCGGTTGCGCAACTCCAGATCGCGCAAACGAAACGGCGTAAACATGGGCGGGACCGGTTCGGCTCCCCGCGCCAGCCAGCGCTCGATCCGCTCGACGTAGCTCTTATCGCGCAGACGCAGGTTCTCGTGACTGATCCGCTGGCTGCGGGTCAGCAGGCTGTAGGCGAACTGCTGCGGAGGAAGTTGCGCGTACCGCTCGACGTTTTCGAACCACTCGGTGCTGTTGCGCGCGGCGTTCTGCAGACGCAGCACCTCGACGCGCCGCTCCGCCTGATACCGATCGATTGCATCCGCGGTCCCGGCCTCTTCGCACAGCGCGTTCTGCAGAGCAATTGCGTCCTCCATCGCGAGCTTCGTCCCGGACCCGACTGAGAAATGCGCCGAATGAGCTGCATCGCCGATGAGCACGACGTTCTCGTGGGCCCATTGGGCGTTACTGACGCGGATGAAGTTGATCCAGTCTCTGCCTTGCAAGTGCGGCGAGTTGGAGAGCAGCTCGTGCCCACCCAGGTATGGCGCAAAGAGCTCGTTGCAAAAAGCGAGCGTCGTTTGCGTGTCCGCGCTATCCAGGCCGTGCGCGCGCCATGTTTCCTCGCGGCATTCGACGATCCAGGTGCTCGTGCGATCATCGAAGCGGTAGGCATGGACCGTGAACCATCCGCGTTCGGTGCGTTCGAAGATGAACGTGAACGCCTCGAGCGGCAGCGTGGTGCCAAGCCAGACGAACCGGCATTTGCGCCGGTCGAGGTCGGGCACAAAGTGCCGCGCGTAGCGCGATCGGGTGCTGCTGTTGATGCCCTCAGCCGCAATGACCAAGTCCGCGCTGCGATAGGGCTCAGGGTCTAAGATCTCGCGTTCGAACTCGAGCTCCACCCCGAGTTCCTCCGCGCGCTGCTGCAGGATATTGAGCAGTTTCTTCCGCGCGATTCCCGAGAACCCATGACCCCCTGAACGCAGCATGTTTCCCTTGAAGTGGATCTCGATGTCGTCCCAATGCGCGAAGCTCGCAGCGATGGCATCGTGCGTTGGAGCATCGGCTTCTCGCAGGTTGCCGAGCGTCGCATCGGAGAAGACGACGCCCCAGCCGAACGTGTCGTAGGGGCGGTTACGTTCGATGACGCGCACGCGATGACGCGGGTCGGCCTTCTTGAGCAGAAGCCCGAAATAGAGTCCCGCCGGACCCCCTCCGATGCAAACGACCTCCATGCCGCTCGTGGACTTAAGCCTCGGCGAGGCTAGGTCATGCGATCTGGCTTATCATCCGTTCGCTGCGCTCGCAAGCCGTCCGATACCGCTCCCGTTCCTGCTCGCGGTCCGCCGGCGGCAATTCGCTGATGATGCGCTGCAGCTCTTCGCCGAGCAGCGCCGCAACCGATGCCGGCGTGTACGGGCCAGAATGGCGCATGCGCTGCGCGATCATCAAGCGATAGATGCGATCGGTTGCCAGATCCTCCATGTAACCGTCGAGCAAGCTTGCGCCCTTACCGCAGAGCACGCCGTGCCGGTATCGGATCACGGTGCGGGCGGCGGCATGCGTTCCGGCCGGCGTTGTAGCGCCGACGCCGCACGGTTCGGGGCGAAGGTTTTGATGCCGCTCGAGATTCGCCGGCCGGCGGTGGAGCTGATTGGGATAGGGAAACTGCGCGACCGCAATCTCGTTCTGATCCGGATGGCCGGTCCACGCGCCGTCCATAAGGCAGTCCGCTTCGTTTTTTTTGTCCCGCGCGAGCACCTCGAGCGCCCGCGCGTTCAGCTCGGGATCTTCACGACTGGGATAGAGCGCGGTCATGCCGCCGACCGCCAGCATCCCGTGCTTGTGGCAGATCTCCGGAATGAACGCGCGCACGCGTTGAAAGAACGGAACGTCATGCGGAATCGTGTTGCGATCCGGCAGCACCCAGCGCGGATCTGCAAGCGTGAAGTCAATGAGGCTTGCCATGTAATCCCAGCGGCCAAGGTTCAACCCTAAGAGATACTCGCGTAAGTTGAAGGCAAACTCTTCCAATTGATACGCCAGCGGATGCGATTCCGCCAGCGCCATGCAGAAGATCGATCCTGGCGGCCAGCCCTTCGCAGACCGCACCGCATCGAAGACGTCGCGCCACCAAAGGGCTTCCTGCGCCGATTCCGACTTTGGAATATAGATGCACAAGGGATGACGCAGGCGCTCCGGCTGCAGATCGAAGGCCAGCAAGCAAACATCGAAGAGCGAAGCCGCGGTCGGCTCAAAGAAGCCCGCTTCGTGCTGCATATGCAGCCCGCGTACTCGATTCCAGATCACCGTGGCGCTCGGCTCGATGCCGACGATCGTGCCGCGCTTGCGATCGTCGTAGGTCAACTCGCCGTACAGTGCCGACTTCAAGTTTCGGTGGGCGCGAAAGATGTGCTTGGGATCGTCCACCATGGAGTCTTCGAGGTCGAGCATCACGCCGGGCGCGCCGGAGTTGAGCATCTTGACGATCAGCTCCTCATCGTCCGCCGGGCCGGTCATCTGATTGCGCTGGTCGGCGCACCACTGCGGCAGTTCGATGCGCCATGGATTGCGGGTGGCTTCCGAGGGCGGCAGATACTCGGGCAGCTCGCCGCCGCGAGCGCGCTGCAGCACCTTTGCGCGATGCGCGGTCAGCTCGCGTTGCCGCGGCGTAAAAGCGCGGTGCAGCGGTTCGTAGAACGCGGCGAAACCCTCCGGAAGAGTGTACGGTTCGCTCGGCGCTCGAATCATAAGCGCTAGGCCGGCAGCTCCTCTGCGGAATAAAACTGTTCGGCCTCCGTTGAGCCGTCAAGCGCCGTCGTCGACGCGGTGCCCTCGGAAACGACGCGCGCAACCTCGTCGAAGTACCCGGTTCCGACTTCACGCTGATGACGCGTTGCCGTGTAGCCGTACGCTTCGCTGGCAAACTCGCGCTCTTGAAAGTCGGCGTACGCCGTCATGCCGTGCTCTTTGAACGCCCGCGCCAGTTCGAACATGGCATGGTTGAGCGCGTGGAACCCCGCAAGCGTGATGAATTGGAACGTGTAGCCCATGTCGAACAGCCGCGCGCGAAAATCTGCGATGTCGCGTTCGTCGAGCTTCTTCTTCCAGTTGAACGACGGCGAACAGTTGTAGGAGAGCATCTTGCCGGGGAATCGCTCCCTGATCGCGTTCGCAAAGTGGCGAGCTTCGTCGAGATTAGGCTCCGAAGTCTCGCACCAAATGAGGTCGGCCTGCGGTGCATACGCAATGCCGCGAGCGATCGCCGTTTCCAACCCGCCGCGCATGCGAAAAAATCCCTCTGTGGTTCGTTCCGTACCGATGAACGGGGCGTCGCGCCGGTCGACGTCGCTCGTGATGAGCTGCGCAGCGTTCGCGTCCGTCCGCGCCACAATGATGGTAGGTACGTCAAGGATATCCGCCGCCAGCCGCGCTGCATTCAGGTGCCGAATCGCCTGCTGCGTCGGAATGAGCACCTTGCCGCCCATGTGGCCGCACTTCTTCTCAGAGGCGAGCTGATCTTCAAAGTGAACGCCGGCTGCTCCGGCCTCAATCATGGCTTTCATCAACTCGAAGACGTTCAAAGCGCCGCCGAATCCGGCTTCCGCATCGGCAACGATCGGCGCATACCAGTGGACGCCGTTGCGCCCCTCAAGATGATCGATTTGATCTGCGCGGGTGAGCGCGTTGTTGATCCGTTTGACTACGTTCGGCACGCTGTTGACCGGATAGAGGCTTTGATCAGGATACATCTGGCCGGCGAGATTTGCATCCGCGGCAACCTGCCAGCCGCTCAGGTAGATGGCTTTGAGGCCGGCTTTAACGGCTTGAACGGCTTGATTGCCCGTCAGCGCCCCGAGCGCTGTCGCCGGCTCATCGCCGTGCAGCAGATCCCAAAGACGCTCCGCGCCGTTGCGTGCCAGGGTGTGTTCCACCCGAACGGTACCGCGAAGCCGCACGACGTCGGCGCCGCTGTAGGGACGCTCTATCCCTTTCCAGCGCGGGTTTGTCTTCCACTGATGTTCGAGCGCTTTCGCTTCCAAAGGGCTGGACGCCGATGCAGTACTCACGTTCGCTCCTCCGTCTTGACTGGGCGTGCCTCCGGTTGCCTGAGTTAGAAGCCTACTACTAGCAAAGTCGCATGGTCAAGTCAAGCTCGCGAGCGACCGGAAAGCTGCGACAGCTCATACGTGATGATCAGCGGCGCGTGGTCGGAGAAGCGTTCCGCAGTGTACATCTGCGCAGTTCGAATGCATCCCCGGAGGTCGGGCGTGACAAGGTCGTAGTCGATCCGCCAACCGTTGTTTCGTTCAAAGGCGCGCTGAAAATTCGACCACCACGTGTACCGGCCGGCCTGCCCATCCACGACGCGAAAAGCATCGACCCAGCCGAGCTCGCCGAGCGTTCGATCCATCCACGCGCGCTCATGCGAAAAAAAACCCGAGATCCCGCTGCAGCGCTTGGGATTGTAAACATCAATATCGCGATGCGCGATATTGAAGTCACCGCAGATGATGTACGATCGGCCGTCGGAAATCAATCGGCCGAGCTCACCGGAGAAACGCACCAAGAAAGCTTCCTTTACGGCCTGACGCGCCGGACCGCTGCTCCCCGAAGGAACGTAAAGCGAAACAATGCTGAGGTCGCCGTAGTCGAATTGCAGCCAGCGCGCTTCACGGTCATACTCAGGCCACCCTAACCCGCGTACGATGCGCTCCGGCTCGTCCTTCGCATAGATCGCAACGCCGCTGTAACCAGGCTTCTGCGCGTCGAGAAAGACTGCGGTGTAGTGCGAAACCGCCGTCGCGTCGAGCGGGAGCTGATGTTCCTGCGCCTTCGTCTCTTGCAGGCAGACGAAGTCGGCGTCCTGCGCCTTCATCCACGCATAGAAGCCCTTGCGCGCGGCCGACCGGATGCCGTTGCAGTTCAGGGTGATTATCTTTAGAGGAAGAGAACCCACGTCGCGAAGTCGGCGCTGAACTCGACGAAGTGATGCACGGCGTGGGCCGGCACGAAAAGCAGATCGCCGGCTGAAAACGGAAAGAGCTCGCCGGCAACGGACAAGATCCCCGATCCGCGAGCGACGAAGTAAAACTCGTCGCGATCGTGTGGCGTTTGCGGATCCGAACCCTTGGGCGCATAGAATTCGACCTCCGTCGCGCCGAAAGCCGCCATCTCCGCGGCGAGGTTTCCCGGCGAAGGGTCGCGCTTGAGCGCCTGGGCGAGCGAAAGATGCGTTACCTTCACCGCTTGCGCACCACCATGAGGCCGTCGCCGCCCGGAACGATGCTCGCGTCGACGCGATCGTCCTTACCGATTTTTGCATTGAGCGCGCGCAGCGCTTCCGTATCGGGATCGCCGGTGTCTTTTTTGAGCACCTCGCCGCTCCAAAGCACGTTGTCGATCGTCATCAGGCCGTTGGGGCGCAGCAGCTCCAGGACGCGCTCGTAATATTCGCCGTACGATCGCTTGTCCGCATCGATGTACGCGAAGTCGAAGCTTGCGCGCTCGCCGTTTTCGATCAGTCTCTGCAAAGTTTCCAGCGCCGGCGCCAGACGAAGATCGATCCTCTGCGCGACGCCGGCCCGTCCCCAAAACGGCTTGCCGACCGACGTATACGCTTCGCTGACGTCGCAGGCGATGAGACGGCCGTCCGGCGGCAGCGCCAGCGCGACGCCGAGCGCGCTGTATCCCGTGAAGACGCCCACCTCGATGCATCTGCGCGCTCCGATCAGCCGTACCAGCAGCTGGAGGAACTGCACCTGATCCGGTCCGCTCATCATCCGCGCGTTGGGCAGCCGCTCGGTGACTTCACGCAACTCGCGAGCAATGTCGGATTCGCGAAGCATCGTTTGCAAAATGTAGTTGTGGATGTCTTCGGGGATGAAATTTGGTCTGTCCGTCATGGTGATGGATAGAACCATGACGGAGGCGAGGTATGAGGCACGGGTCTGACGCATTGCCGCGCAACCGCTGGCCTGTTCACGTCCATGTGAACACGGCCGCTACGGCGCATTTTTGCGAGAACAAGTTTTGAAGAAAAACATCCGTGTTTTGCGCAAAAATGTCGCAGTTTGCGCGTCAATGCGTCCGTCGGTAGCTTCGCCGTGCTCCTCCCTCATGGTTCTATGCATCACCATGACACTCGTGTTACGCATCAGTGCTTCAACATCTCGCGCGCAGCATTCCACCCGGGCGCGCCCATCACCCCACCGCCGGGATGCGCCGCTGAGCCGCAAAGATACAGACCTTTGATCGGCATCGCGTATCCCGCGTAACCGGGAACGGGGCGAAACATAAAGAGCCGGTCCAAAGACATCGCTCCCTGGAAGATATTTCCGCCGGTCAGCGCAAACATCGCTTCGAGATCGATGGGCGTCAGGATCTGCCGATCGGTGACGGAGCTCTTGAAACCGGGCGCGTAACGCCCCACGACGTCGAAGCATGTATCCGCGAAAGCGCCTTTGGCGGCGTCGTCCCAGGGCCCGTCTTTGCGCCGGTAAGGCGCATACTGCACGAACATCGACATGAGATGCTTCCCGGCCGGCGCCACGGACGTATCGACCGCCGACGGGATCGTGCACTCGACGATCGGCTCGCGCGAGGGCATGCCATATTTTGCATCGTCATAGGCGCGTTCGATGAAATCCTGGTCTGGGCAGAGATGGACCGTACCGCGATGCTGCGGTCCGATGTCCGCGCCCGGGCAGGCGGTAAAATTCGGCAGAGCGTCCAGCGCTACGTTGATCTTCGCCGACGCGCTGTCGTAACTGATGCGATCGATGCCATCCAAGAACTCCTTCGGCAAGTCTGCCGCCTCGATCAGTTTCTTGAACGTCACGTTGCAGTCGGCGTTGCTGGCAATCGTTTTGGCGGCAATCTGATCGCCGTTCGCAAGCGCGACGCCGCTGACAGCGCCGTCGCGCACCAATATCCGCGAGACTTCGGCTTCGGTTTGAATCTCCACGCCAAGGTCGAGCGCGGCCTTCGCGAGTGCCTGAGTCAGTCCGCCCATGCCGCCCCTGACATACGCCCAAACGCCTTTCTTCCCGTTGGTCTCGCCCATCACGTGATGAAAGAGCACATACGCGGTTCCCGACATTGAAGGAGCTGCGAATGCGCCGATGACGGCATCGGTGGCGAGCGTGGCTTTGAGCTCTTCGGATTCAAACCATCGGTCGAGTATCGGCCGAGCGGCTCCGGTGAGAACCTCGAGCGCTTCACCCATCGCGGGTCCAAGCTTCTGCATGCCGCGGCCCAGTTTTCCAAGCGTCAGCAGATCGCCGATCCAAGGCTTGACGACGTTGGGCGGACGTTCAACGAGCGTCGGCTCGATCACCGAAGCGACACGCTCGAGCATCGCCTCGTACTCGGGATAGCGCTGCGCGTCGCGAGCGCTAAACTTTGAGATCTGCTCGATGTTCTGCCGAGCTGATCCGCCGAGCATGAGATAGCGACCGTCTAAAAAAGGAGAGAAAGACGCCGGATCCCGTTCGAGCAGCTCGAAGCCGTAGTCACGCAAGCGCAAATCCCGGATAATCTCCGGACGGAACAAGCTGTTGACGTAAGCCGCCGTCGAGACTTTGAAGCCAGGGAATGTCCGCTCTTCGGTCACGCACGCTCCGCCTACGATGTAGCGGCGTTCAAGGACGAGTACGCTGCGGCGGGCGCGCGCCAAATAACACGCCGTGACGAGTCCGTTGTGCCCCGCACCGACGATAATCGCGTCGTACTGCTTGCGCATCGTTCCTCCAACGGCAGTGCACTCTATGAATCTATGCCGGCACGGGGATTCCTCGTCGTGGCCTACAAGATCGGCGACGCGGTGAACGGCAGGCCGGCGTTTCATGGCGGCAAATCGGTCCCGCCGCTGCGGGAGGGAGGTGGAAGCCGATTGCGTACGGGAGCGCCTGACGATTTTGCGAAGCGCCATGGCCCACTGAACACTGTTTCACGCCGCCGTCGCGCCGGCGCGGCGCTGCTGGCGAGCGTCCCGATCGTCATGCTCACGATCGCGGTGCCGTTTGCCAATCGGGTTCCGGTACGGATCGGCGGCTTTCCCTTTCTCCTCTTCTGGATCGTCCTTTGGGTGCTGCTTACGCCCGCGGTGCTTTACGCCGTCAGCCGCTTAGAGGATCGATGAGGCCGGAAGTTATCGCGTTGGCCATTGTCGCGGCCGTCATTTTTGCGACGATCGTTTTTGCGCTTCTTATCGTTGGGCGCGTCAAAATGGATCCGCAGGAGTACATCGTCGGCAGTCGATCGTTTGGCGCGCTTCTGCTCTGGATTCTTCTTGCCGGAGAGATCTACACGAGCTTCACGTTTCTGGGCGCCGCCGGATGGGCCTACGGCCGAGGTGCGCCGGCTTTTTACATTTTGGCCTATGGGACGGTCGCATATACGATCGGTTACTTCTTACTGCCGGCTCTTTGGAGAGTCGGCAAAGCGCACGGGCTGCTCACGTTGCCGGACTTTTTCATCGTGCGGTACGAGAGCAAGGCGTTAGGCGTCACGGTAGCAGTCCTACAGTTTCTGCTCGTCGTGCCGTATGTGACGCTGCAGCTCACCGGTCTGCAGATACTGCTTTCCATCGCGGGCTACGGACGATTCAACGCGACGGTTGCCGTCGGCACCGCCTTCATCGCGATCGCGCTCTTCGTCTTTACTGCCGGACTGCGCGGCACGGCCTGGGCGAGCGTCATCAAGGATACGTCAGTTTTGCTCGCCGTCATTTTCGCCGGCATCATTCTTCCGATTCACTTTTTCGGCTCACCGGCAGCGATGGTGTCGCACGTTCTCGCCGTGCAGCCGCATTGGATGACGCTCGCGCGCGGAACCCTCCCCCAGGGCGAGATTTGGTACATCTCGACGGTGCTTCTGAGCGGCATCGGTTTCTTCATGGGACCGGCCAATGCGCCGGCGATCTACTCTGCGCGCAACGAATCGACGCTGCGGCGCAATATGGTTCTCATGCCGCTCTATCAGATCGTGCTGCTCTTGGTCTTCTTCGCCGGATTCACCGCGCTTGCGGTCATGCCGGGACTCAAAGGCCCTGCTGCCGACCAATCGTTCATGCTGCTCCTGCAGCGCACGTACCCCGCGTGGGTGTTGGGGCTGATCGCTGCCGCAGGTTCACTCGCAGCCCTGCTTCCGGCGTCGGCTCTGTTGCTTGGCGCGGCGAGCGTCGTTTCAAAGAACGTTCTCGGCGACCTCTTCAATGTTGCCACGGGTGACCGCGCTCGGACGTGGGCGACGCGCGCGCTCGTCCTGCTTATCGCATTCCTGGCGCTCGCGCTGTGGATTTTCGAAAAGCGGTCGCTCGTCGAGCTTTTGCTCCTCTACTACAACGGCATTACGCAGTTGATGCCAGGCGTACTCTTCGCGCTGCTGTGGCCGCGGGTCAGCGCGTGGGCCGTCGCCGCCGGAATCGCAGGCGGAGAGCTCGTCGCCTTGTACTTGGCGCACCAGAACGCCGGCCCGTGGGGCGTCAATCCGGGCTTTTTTGCGCTCGCGATCAACGTCGCTCTCTGCACGGCCGTCGCGCTTGCGTTTCCAAAACAAAGACCCGCTGTTGCGGCGAGCCTTTGAACGTTACTGCCTAAGGACTAACGATAACTGGGGCGCGATTGAAAACAGTCGCGACAGTATACCGGCTTGTCACCTCGAGGCTGGAATGGCACCTCAGCGACTTGTCCGCACTGACTGCAGGTCGCCTGATACATTTCACGCGGACGCTGACCGCCGCCCATCGATCCGCCGCCGGTTTGCGAACGCATCTGCTTGCGCGCTTGGCGGCAGTCGGGACAGCGATTGGGTTTGTTTTGAAAGCCTTTGCTAGCGTAGAATTGCTGCTCTCCGGCGGTGAATGCGAATTCACGTCCGCAGTCAACGCAGTTCAACATTTCATCAACGTACACTAAACGAGTTCTCCTTAATGATTGATCGGTTTTGGTTGGATTCGACTCGCCTAGCACCGCTTCAAAAATGGACACTACTGCGGACTTCCAAACCAGATTTACCCGGCAATCCTACCACGCGTTTGCGATATTTGCAATCGGCCGGCCCGCGCCCGCGCGGGTAGTCCGAGCCGCGAAATCGAATTGAGCGGGCATGCCTGCGGTTATCGAAGTGCCCAATGCGGTCCTCTCCGAAGTCATCGCCACGAGACGCGATCTCCACATGCATCCGGAGCTCGGTTTTGAGGAACACCGGACCGGCGGAATCGTCGCCAATCGCCTGCGGTCGCTCGGATTCGAAGTGCATGAAAGCATCGCGCAAACCGGCGTCGTGGGCGTGCTGCGCGGCAGTGGCCGCGGCAAGACGATCATGCTTCGCGCCGACATGGACGGTTTGCCGATCGCTGAAGAAAACCAGCACGCCTACCGCTCGCGCGCCGATGGGAAAATGCACGCTTGCGGCCACGACGGCCACGTCGCGATCTTGCTGGGCGCGGCCAAACTCATCGCCGATCGCCGCAGCGAACTCGCAGGAACCGTTTGCCTGGTATTCCAGCCCGCCGAGGAAGGAAAAGGCGGCGCGCGATTGATGGTGGAGCAAGACGTGCTGAACCGATTTGGGATCGAGCGCGCTTATGGGCTGCACTTAAACTCGCGGTATCCGAGCGGCACGCTCGGCTTTCGCGAAGGTCCGTTCTACGCGTCGAGCGATTCGATCGAAATCGACATTCTCGGAAAAGGCGGCCACGGCGCCGCTCCCCACGACACGATCGATCCGGTATACACCGCGGCAAACTTCGTCACGTCGGTGCAGCAGATCGTTTCTCGCGCCGTCGATCCGCTGGAACCTGCCGTTGTAACGATCGGAGCGATCCACGGCGGCACGGCTCACAACGTGATCCCGCGGACTGTGAAAATGCTCGGAACGGTGCGCGCGTTCAACGATGAAGTAAGAAACGCGATGCCGGAACGGATCGAACGCGTGCTGCGCGGCTGCTCTGACGAGAGCGGCGCCTCGTACGAATTCAGCTATCTCTGGCGCTATCCGGTTACGGAAAACGATCCCGCGCAGACGCAGTACGCGCGATCGCTGGCGGAACGTACCTTCGGCGCCGAGCGCGTGTTCACGGCCGACAAGCTGATGGGCGCTGAAGATTTCTCGTTTTTCGCGCAGCGCGTTCCGGCGTGCTTTTACACGCTCGGAAGTCAAAGCGGTCCGTCGACGGCGATCCCGCACCACTCGAGCACGTTCGACATCGATGAACGCGCGCTGCCGGCCGGCGTAGCGATGATGACGGCGCTTGCGTTGGACGCGCCGGCGCACGCACCGTAAGACGGATCGCGAATGCCCGTCTCGACGATCCCCGATCAGGTGGAAGCACCGTCCCTGAACGATTACTTGGAAGTGATGACGCGCGCCGTCTTTCAGGCGGGATTGAGTTGGTCTTCGATTGCGCGACGGTGGGATGCATTTCGCGAAGGATTTGAAAACTTTGACGTTGAGCGCGTTGCTGCGTTCACCGACGCCGACGTCGACCGCCTGATGCACAGCGAAGGTGTGTTGCATAGTTCTCGAAAGATTCGCGCCACGATTCAAAACGCGCAGACGTTGCTCGAGCTCGCTCGCGCGCCGGGCGGGTTCGTCGGCTACCTGCGCTCGTTTCCGAACTACGACGCCCTCGCGGTGGATATCAAGCGGCGGTTCAAATTCATGGGCGAAATGAACGTTTGGTATTTCTTGTTCCGCGTGCGGGAGCCCGTGCCGAAATTTGAGGGCTGGGTGAAGACGATTCCCGGCGACCATCCGCGCATGAAAGAGATGGTGGATCGCGCGCGCGCCGCGCACAGCTCGACCGAAACGACTTCGTGATCGCGCCGCTGCTGGCGGCCGCGCTGACTATCGGCGACCTTCGCCGCATCGTCGATCTCCAGGAGCCCGCGATAAGCTCCGACGTTTCGCGCATCGCGCTCACAGGTATTAGGCAGCGCTATCCTGACGGTACGCGCCTAGCATTCCTTGCGCAGGATTCACTCAACCGGATGCGCGTCAACATTTGGAACGGCAAGCGAACGCGCGTGGTCGAGCAAATTCCCGGCGATGCGTCCGACGCGGCCGGCGGCATCGCTTTGTTGCCTTACGTTGAGCCGATTCTTCCCGAAAACACTTTCATCGCGTTCAACAAAGCCGTCGGTCCGAAGGTCTTCGGCAACGTAACCGTCACGGAGCATCAGAAGCAGAACTGGATGACGCAGGACTGGGCCGACATGCACGGCCGGCCGCAGCTCGCCGGAACGGTGCAACGCGTCTACGACAAGCTAACGCCGGCCGAACGCGCCAAAGCCGTCGTCTTCGCGCAGAACTATGGCGAGGCGAGCGCCGTCGCGTTCTTCACGCACATTCCGGTGATCAGCGGCCGCAATCAGTACTATCTCTGGGGAACCCCGGGCAAAACCGGCGACGTCATGATCGACATCGACGGCGATCTTCGTCTGCCGCGGCATCACGAAACCGCTCGCGCAAGTTTGGTCCCGCGCAAAGCACTACGAATGAAGCTTCCATGCACGTAACCATCCGCCCGTGGCGCCAGAGCGACGCCCAGCGTCTGCACGAGCTCGCGGACGATCCCGAAGTCGTGCGCTGGATGAGCGAGATCCCCAGCCCGTATACGATGGAAATCGCGCAGAGTTGGATCGCGTCGGCGGCGCGCGATAATCCGCCGAAGTTTTTCGCGATCGAACTCGACGGCATTGTCGTCGGAGGCGCCGGCATTGAACCGCGCATCGGATCGCATCGAGCCGGCGTCGCAATCGTCGGCTACTGGCTCGGACGCGCCTATTGGGGCCGCGGCATCGCTACCGAAGCGGTGCGGCAGATCGTGAAATTGGGGTTGGCCGGCTTTCGCCGTCTGCAAGCCAGCGTTTATGAGCCCAACGTTGCGTCGGCGCGCGTACTGGAAAAATGCGGCTTTCAGCTGGAGGCGTGCCTGCGCTCGAGTTTCCTTGGGCGCAACGGCACGCCCTACGATGAACTCATTTACGGAATCGTCGACGAGATGCAGTAAGGAGGCCTTGGAAGAGCGACAATCACTGCGTCAGCTTGAACGCTAGCGCCGCTGTGCTGGTACTCGACGACGCTTGCGCCGGCTGTATCGAGCAGCTGCATGGCGTGATCGGATTGCGAAAGAACTTGCGTTGCGTGCTGCGAGGCCCGGCTGCGGGAATCGATCCAAGCCGCGCAATTCCCGTCGTGCTGGATGTCGGCACGAACAACGGATCGCTGCTCCAGGACCCGCAATACCTCGGCTTGCGCGAACGTCGAGCCCGCGGTGAGCAATACCAAGAGTTCGTTCACCGTTACATCGCAACGGCGCTCAAACTCTTTCCCAATGCATTGCTGGACTGGGAGGACTTCAGCGCCCCGAATGCGCGCTGGATCTTGAACGCGTACCGCTCGGATATCTCGAAGAAGCCGTTCGCGCCGCGATGTGGCAACCGTCCTATCACCCAATAAAACGGGCGTCATGGTGATGGATAGAACCATGACGCGGCCGTCGTCACAGTAGTGGACGCCGCGGTGCGGAATCGGTGGGACGATGACGACGGTATAGGCGGCGCCGACCCGGACACGGCTCTAACCGGAGTGGGTAAGACAGTTCCTGTGGGAAACGATCGCGACGTCGCAGGCGTCGTCGCCTTTCCGCCGCTGATCTACGGCGCGCCGCTGGTCGGAGGCCTCATCGTCGATCGGCTACTCTCGTCGAAGCGTCTGCCCCGCCCGCTCCAGCCTCTCTCCATTGGATTTTTCGCTGCGGCGGCTTCGCTTCTCGTCCCGGCGCTGCGCGAATTCCGGAAGGCCCAAACCGCGATCGATCCTTTTGAAGAAACGACCGCGCTGATTCAAACCGGGCCTTTCGACTATACGCGTAATCCGCTCTATCTTGCGCTCACGATGATTTACATCGGCATCGCACTAGCAGCGCGCGCGAGATTCCCATTGCGCCTGCTGCCGGCGATCCTTTGGATGATCAACACTGGTGTTATCGAGCGCGAAGAACGCTATCTCGAGCGAAAGTTCGGACAGACGTACCGCGACTACCGCGATCGCGTCCCGCGCTGGCTCTGACCGCCGCGTCGGCGCTCCGCGAGTTGGGCGCCCGGTTGCGATGCGATAAGCGCGTCGATCTTCAGCAACAGCCCGAAGAATCGACCTTCTGCGCGTTTGCGATGAAGAACGCCATCAAAAACGTCACGACGGCGGACGTTGTCGTCATCATGAGTTGCCACCTAGCAGCGCGACGGCGAGCGCGGCATCCTCCTCGAGGAAGTCGTTGCCCAAGTGCACCCTTCCGTGCTGATCGGAACCTCGGCGGTCTCCGGCGCAGTCCGCGACGCAATGTGGCAACCGGTATACCGCCCGATGCGGGCTATTTAGCTGTCGCAGCGATGCGCGCCTTACGTCGTATGCGAAAGCGTCAGCGTAAAGCGCCGCCCGGCGAGCGGGTAGGCATCCGTCGGCCGTAGCCCGCTAAGCCCCGGATACGGTACTCCGCCGTTTCCCCTGGTAACCAGAAAGTCATACGCGCTGGTAAGGTTCTCGCCGGAGAGTCCGATCTCAAACGTTCGCAGACGCCACGCGATCCCCGCGCGCAGCGTCGCAAACGGCGGCAAATTGAGTTCGTTGTAACGCCCTTCGTACAGCAGGCCGGCGTAGTACGAAAGTCCGGTGCCGGCTTGGTGCTCGAATCCCAGCGTCACCTTATGGAGCGGAACGCCCAAATCTTGAACGTAAGGCGCGATGTCGTCCGCAGCATCCGGCGGCCGCGATAGGATATATGCGCTATCAACGTCATAGCCGGCACGGATGAACGTACTTGCATTGATCGCATAGTCCGCGTGCAGCTCGACGCCCTGGTAGACTTCGCGCGCGGCGTTGATCGGATAGCTCAGGCACGACGGACGATCGATCAGCCGGACCGTTGCGGAATCGCAAGGCTTGGGGCCAAAAAAGATCGACGAGCCGCCACGGTCGTTCGTTCGATAAAGGTCCACCGCCAGGTGCAATGCATGGCCGTTAGGGCGGAACAAATGCTCGATTCCGGCGTCATACGTCGTGGCATGCTCCGCAGTGACGTGCGGATTGCCGATCGTAGCGTATCCGCCGACAACGGGGATCGGAGTTGTTGGACCGGGCACGATAAACTCCGGGAGCTGCGGTGATTGAAACGTCCTTCCAATCGAGAAGCGCACCGACGTGTCGGCTCCCGGCGTCCACACGAACCCGAATCTGGGATCGAAGCTGTGGCCGAACGTGGTAAAGTCGCTAAAGTATCCGGCCCCAGCAAAATGCAGTTTCGGCGTGGGATCCCACAGGTACCGCGCCGCAATCCAGCGCTGCTTCTGTGCCAGGCTAAAAGCCGGGTCGGCACCTTCTGGGCGAATGCTTTGCGTGAGCAGATGCTCGTTCATGACGTCAGCCTTCACGGAGACGGATCCATTGGAAAGCGGCTGGTCAAACTCGAGCGTGTCGTCGTCAATGAGGTCCCGGTTGTTGTACAGATATGGCGATGAACCGGCCGCAGGCCCCGCAACACTCTGCGCATTCGAGGACGTCTGATGGCGGAATGTGAGCGTGGGGGCCGGAGCATTTGCAGCCGAGCGCGCCAACGGCAGCTCGAGATCCAAGGCGTACGCTGCGTCACGCGATCCAATGGATGATCCGGAGAAGTTCGAAGAACTTCCGCTTGCGTTCTGCGAAGAAAGGGCCGCCGAAAGATCACGATACGCAACCTGGTTGTGAATCGAGATGCCGGCGAATCCTCCGTCGCCGAAGAGATAGCGAATGTTTGCTAGTTCCGACGTAGCCGCCATTGCGTTCCCAATCGATGAGGTGCCGATGCTCTCTCCGGCAACGCCGGTCGTGTTCGGAAACGAATAATCGTGAAGTTGCCCGTTGGATACGAAGCGCCGGATCGAGAAAGCGTAGCCGAGCCGCGCATCCGTCCCCGTTGCCTGCAGCGTTGCACCCACGTCTCCGAAAGTCCCCAGCGAGAAGCGCTCAAGCGTATGCGCCTTGAGCGTCGGCTGTACGCTCACGACATTCAGCGCGCCCCCCAACGTGTTCGGCCCATCCAGCGACGACGGCGCGACACCGTACACGACCTGTACGCTTTGCAACTCAGCCGGATCCAAGAGCGCGAGGTCAAAGTCACCCGTGTTTCCGTTGTTGATCTGATGGCCGTCGACGTCGACGAGCGTTTCGGCGGGATCGGGTCCTCGCAAAGCAACCACCGCGGGCGCGTTCAGCCCGCCGCCCACCATAGGATACACCGTCGTCGACAATTCGTTTGCCAATATGTCACTGGCGCGCTGTACGCCCTGAGCGGCGAATCTCTGCGCGTTGATGTTGGTCATCGGCGATGGGGACGTGGACAACAGCGCCGTTCCGTTTGCGGTGACGTCGGCGATTGTAGCAATCGATGCCGCATCTTGCCGGGGCAGTGCAAATCGCAAGTGAGTGGTCGCCGCGGTCGCGGAGAGAACCTGACCCCTGATCGGAACGAAGCCTTTCGCGAAAACTTCGATCGTGTATGTCCCCTGTGGGATATTTTGAAACGCAAAACGCCCGCCTGCATCGGTTCGCGCGACGAGTGGCTCGCCGTTCCCTCGCAAAGTCAGGGAAGCGGCGGCAATCGGGAACCCGTCCGAAGATACCACGACTCCGCTCAATGAGACCGCCGGGGAAGCCGCGATGCTTGCACCTGCGAAGCATATCAAGAGCGCAACGCGCAAGCACGCGCACCAAGCCGCCACGAACACCGGCGGCCCTTTCGACGGGCGCTAGACCCAGCCTGCCATCTCAGTTCTTGCACGCCGCGTAACTTTGTGATACAAAGTACGCGAATCGATGCACGCATTGATCACGATCCTAGCCGTCATCGTCGCCTTTAGTGTCGTCTTCGCACTCGGCCGCTACTTGAAGTTGAGTCCGGCACTCAAAGATGCCGGTGCGCTGTTTCCGCTCGCAATGTCGCTCGCGGCCTTAGGGATAGTGCTGGTTCATGCTGCAGTGTTCGGCATCGTACACGAGGCCGATGAGGGAACTGAAGCTCACACTTTACAGCTGCTCATGCTCGCTCAGTTACCGATCGTGGCATTCTTCGCGATCAAATGGCTGCCGCGAACGCCGAAGCAGGCGATGCAAGTGCTAGCGGCCCAGGGCGGCGCGGCCTGCGCCGCCTTTGCTTCCGTCTTCTTCCTTACTTAGTGCAACAGTGCTGCGTGCCGTGCTGATGCCGCCGTCATGGTGATGCATAGAACCATGACGGGTGCCTCTTTACGCCGAACTGACATAGAGCCGCCCGGTTTTGATTCTTGTGGGCCTCACCCGAATTTCAATGTTATTTCCGAGCTTTCGCAACGCACTCATGAGCCGCTCCGTGGAAACCCCGGCAGTGTTATATCTGAACGGGTATAAGCGTGTCAATGTTTCTGTCGGCCATTCACGACGAACGCAGACGGTTCTATGGTTCTATGCATCACCATGACGATCGGGAGTTAAGCCCCCGGCGAGCTCGTCGGCCGCGGCTGCGGATTGTCACGAATGCCCGGACCGCCGCCGAATCCGCGATTGCCCGTCATCAAATACAAGCCCAACGCTGGCGTGTAGTTGAGCGTCGGCGGCGTCGCGCCGTCAAAGCCCAACTTCGTTACATCCGCTTTCGTGCCGGATGAAACGCGCGCGCATATGATCACCGCCGGAATTCCGGCGATGTCAGTCGCATCCAGCGAATACCACGTGCCGGCTTTCGCGCTGTGCGGCGCGATCGTCCAACCGGGCGTTGCGGCATTGTTCGCAAAGTGCGCTTGCAGCTGCGCGAGCAAAGGTTGCGCGCTCGAACGCAGCTCCGGCGTGCACAGCTGCGCGGTGCGCAGCGCGAACGGCGTCTTCGGCGGCGCCGTCGGTAGTTTGTAGACGCGAAACTGCTCCGCGCCGGCCTGCGGCGGGCGGCGAACGATGTACAAGCCAACCGCCGGCATAAACGTCACGCTTGGACGCAAGAACATGCCGCCGCTCGGCGGCACAAACAGGTTGCGCTGCTGCGCGGTTTGCTGATCGGCAACGTGGAACGTCGTGCAGCCGAACAGGGTGCGCAGCTGCGATCCTTGTTTGACCGAAATCTGCAGCGCATACGTCGACCTCAAACCGTGATATGTCACGCCGATGCCTGGAATGTCCGGTGCCGCCATCGTCGCCGGATACCCGCTCGGCGTTTTCGCTTTTTCGATCTGCGCGATGTAGTTCTTTAACCCGGCGAGCACCGGCTGCGCCGCTTTTTGCGCATCGGCTGTGCACAGCTGCGTTTGGTTCAGCGCAAGAGGATCGCTCGGCGGCGTTTGCGGAAGCGGCGTCAACATCTGCCGGAAAAATCCGCCGCCGCCCGGACCGCCACCAGGGCCACCAGGACCGCCGGGTCCGCCCGGACCACCAGGTCCGCCTCCGCCGGTTGGCACTTGCAACGCGCGTCCGCTCGAATTGCTCTGCGCAGCGTTCTGGCCGAAGCGCACGCTGTATGTAACCGAGTACTGCCGCGGCGTATTCGGCCGCGCAACCGTCGGCACGAGCAATCCGCCCTGCGTGACGTAGGGCACGGCGTTCTGCGAGGTGGCAAACACGCCGCCGTAAGTGTTGAAAACGTTGCTCGCCGCAAAGGTGAGCGTACCGTGCGTCATGTTCGCGCTCACGCCCGCATCAACGGTCGTGTATGCGGGAAGATTCTGCGGATTATTCGCGCCGGTGTAGTTGGCGTCCGCAAGCCATTCCAGAATCGAATGCGGCGATTTGTAATCGAGCGTGATGCCCGCGCGGTGCAGCGGCACGTTCGGCAACTGCGCGCCCGAGATCGTGATTGCGTACGGATTGCTGAAGCGCGGATCGCTGCTGTCCGCCTTAGCAACCTGAATGTCATAGTACGGCTGTGCCACCAGATTACCCAGCGTGAAGTAGCCGGTCAAGTGCGCGCCCTCATACACGCGCTGCACGCCCGCGATCGGCGTCGAGAAATAAACGTTGCGTGGATCAAAGACCGCACTCGGAACCACGCCGCACGACGTGTCGAACGCGTTTTGCACTTGGTTGAAATAATCGGGCGGAAAGATTCCGCTGGGAAGCAGCGCGGTACCGTTGACCTCAATCGGCAGCACGACGTCGTTCTGCACCTGGCGATAGAACGAAGCGCTGACCAAACCGCCGCGCAGTTTGTGCGTGTAGCTAAGACGCGCCGACGTCGATGAGCTCCGGCCGGGTTGATCGCCCGGGGCGCTGCCGTACGCGACGTCCCCGTTGCAGTCGTAGCGCAAGTTGCCGGGATCGGTCAGGAAACCTTGGTGCCCCGCATGCGGTGCAACGCCGCCCAAGTTGTACTGAAACGCATACGAGTCGTTGACTGTCGGCTGCCACGTTGTGCCCAGGCCCAGCAGTAGCGATGCGCCGCCATTGCTTGCGTGGCTCAAGCCGATCGAATCGTTGAAGCGCAGTTTCGTATTCGAACGAATCGTGTCGTTGACGGTCATCGCTGCGTAGCTTGCGCTCTGTCCCGAAAACGTAAACGGGCGCGCCTGCGGCACCAGCGCGTTGAACGAGCTGTGGCTGTTCGTCGCGTACGCATTGATCGAGATCGTGTGCCGCTCATGCGCCGGAAGCGTCGCGTTGACCGAAAAACCGCTGGTCGTGTTGGTGGAAGTCGTTCCCGTCGGCGCCGCTTCACCGTTGATGAAGCGATTGAGCAGGTCATTAGTGGTCTGCGCTTTCGAACCGAAGAACGCCGCCTGCACTTGCGTGTCGCCGATCAGCGCGTTGTCGGTGAGTGAGTACAGGGTGAAGGCCGTGTTGTAGCCGTTGTCCGGCCCGTAGCCGCACGGCAGCGGCCCGGTATCCTGCGTGCAAACCAACTGCGCGCCGTTGACCGAATGCATGAACATGCCGGTGAGCGCCTGCGCCTCGTTCAACTGGTAACGCAGCTTCAAGAGCGAACCGATCTGCTGCCGGTCGCCTTCGTGCGAGTAGTCGAGTCCGCTCGTGTCGAGAAAATTCATGCCGTCCAGCAAACTCGGCACGGCTCGATAGCTGTGCATGGCGGCGAATCCTAACTTCCCGATCGATCCGCTCTCCCCGAACGAGTAGTTGTTCTTCCCGTTGCTGCCCGCCGAGAGCGAAAACTCGCTCTGCCACGAGATCGTCGGTTCGAGCGAACGGAAATTGACGCCGCCTGCAAGGCCGCCGATCTGCGGCCCAAAGGAGACCGCACCGCCGCTGAAGAGATCGGTATTGAGCGCGCGCAGATCGCCGGCCATACCCGGCGCGTTGAGCGGAATGCCGTCGAGCGTCATCGCGGTTTGACTCGGGTCCTGGCCCTCCAGCGAAATCGTCTGCGTCGCATCGCTATCGTTGCTCGACGTCGCGACCGTCACGCCCGAGAGTTTTCCGAGCGCGCCCGCCAAATCGTCGGAGAGCTTGCGCTGCGCGCTGTCGTTGGTGATCGTATTCGTTGAGATGGTCGCCGTCGATCTGGAAACGACCGACGCGATCGTCTTGAGCGGCCCGTTTTGCGACTGCGCCAGCGCAACCGACACGCTGACCGCTTTGCCGTTGGTTACTTCAAAGTTCGCCGACGTGACCGCTTGAAAACCGCGTGCAAAAACCCGCGCGCGATAGATGCCGTCCGGCACGTCGACGAAGCGCACCTTTCCATCGTCGCCGGTGAACTCGTTGGTGATGACCGGTCCATCGACGAGCACGCGCGCCAAAACGACCGGCACCTTGCGATTCGCATCGGTCACTGTGATGTCGATCTCGCCGGTGTCGGTCTGCGCAAGGGCGCGCAGCGGGAACGAACCCGCCGCGAGCACGAGCAGCACGAAGGATGCGCAAAGGCGACGCATTACGTCTATTATCACCGCCAGGTTGAGAACTTGCTGTGTTTAAGGGCGCATTAGAGGCGAATCGTGACGGTCGTGCCGCGGCCGGGCGCACTCTGCAGATCGATCGTGCCACCGGCACGTTCGACGGCGCGTTTGGCGATCGCCAAACCAAGGCCGCTGCCGGTGATCTCGCCTCGCGTGTCCCCGCGATAGAAACGCTCGAATGCGTGCAGCCGTTCAGGCTCGCTCATCCCGGGCCCCTCGTCGGTCACGGCCAAGACGGTCGAACCGTCTTCCCTGAACGCGCGCAGATGCACGGGCGCACCCGGCGCGTATTTCAGCGCATTTTCAACGATGTTCCAAAGGGCATCGCCAAGTTCGGTCCGATCCGCTCTGACTTTGTCGACCCCATCGACGCTGTAATCGATATCGCGTTGGCTATCGAGCCGCCGCGCGGCGTCGACCTGCGTGCGCAAAAGATCGGTGACGTCGATCTGCGCGGCATGCGGCGGCGCCTCTCCCTCCATGCGCGCCAAACGCATCAAACGATCGATCAGCACGCGCATGTGCTCTTTCTCGAGCGACATCGTTCCGAGGATCTGCCGCGCCACTTTCGGTTCTTCAATCGCCCCGCGCCGCAGCACGTCGATGTAGCCCGCAATCACGGTGAGCGGTGTTCGCAATTCGTGTCCCGCATCCGCGACGAATTGCCGCATGCGCGTCTCCGTCAGCCTGCGTTCCTCCATCGAGACCGCGACGCTCGCCGCCGCATCGTTATACGCTTCGGTCAGGGTCGCGATCTCGTCGCCGCGCGCCGTCACGAAGCGGCGCTGCATGTAGTCGCCGTGCGCCAGCGCCTGCAGCGAATCCGTCACTTCATTGAGCGGCGCGAGCGCCTGACGCGCAACGATCCGCCCGATGAACCAGGAGATGATGATCGCGACGATCGCGATCGATCCGATGATGCGCCAGTATGGCTGAAGATTCGTGAGCACGAGCATCGGGGAGGGAGAGAAGGCCACATATCCACCCGTGATCGTCGTTAGCGAAAGCGGTTCGCTGTGCACCGGTCCGCCGGGAGAGAGGGCCGCGGGCGGCGGCGGACCCTTCGGGCCGCCTCTCTTCGCGATGAACGCGTGCATCTGCAAAATGCGATCGAGCACGTGCGGGCGCAGCGTCTTATCGCCTGCGAGAAAATGTCCCTTAGTATCGAAAACCGCGACGCGCAAACCGACCCCGCTCAAATCTCGCGCGATCAGCGGTGCTGCGCGTGCCGGCGCGAGGCCTTCGAGATTGTAGCGATCGGCCATCAGGCGCGCCTCTTCATGCTTAGCGATCAGGACGTCGTCGGTAAAGCCGGCCAGTTCATAGATCAGCGCGATCGACGATGCCAAGACGACGACCAGCAGCGTAACGCCGAGCAATAGCGTGTAGAGGCCGGCCAAGCGCGACGAGAGCGGACTCTTCACTGCGCTAAGCCGTACCCCACGCCGCGAACCGTACGGATAAATGAGGGCTGATCCGGTTTGTCGATCTTTGCGCGCAAGTACGAGATGTACGTTTCAACGATATTCGGTCCGCCTTCGAAGTCGTGACCCCAAACCAGTTCCAGGAGGTGATCTTTACTGAAGACACGCCGCGGTTCCCGCATGAACACTTCCAGCAGATCGAATTCGCGATGCGTCAGATCGAGCTGTTGGCGGTCGACCCACGCCTCGCGCAGCTCTGGATTGATCGCCACGTTGCGCCAGCGCAGGACTCTTTCTTCGATCAGCTGCGGCCGCCGCAGTTTTGCCTGCAACCGCGCGATTAGTTCTTCAAAGACGAACGGCTTCACCAAGTAATCGTCCGCGCCCGCGGTGAGGCTCGCGATCTTGTCGCCCGTTTCACCTTTGGCGGTGAGCATGAGGATCGGCGCCTGCGTGATCTCCCGCAATCGCGGCAACAGCGTGATGCCGTCGATTTTTGGCATCATGACGTCCAGAACGATGACCTCGGGATTGAACTCACGCACCAGCTGAAGGGCCGCCTGCCCGTCGGAAGCCGACCGTACCAGAAATCCCTCGCGCGTCAGCCCCAATTCGAGCATCTCGCGCACGAAACGGTCGTCGTCCACAACGGCGACCCGCGACGGCAGCATGTCTATCATCTACCTTAAATGGTCGCGGCCTATGCTGAGAACGCCCTTAGAGCCCCTCACCCTTCGGGCTACATGCAGCGCGCGCGAACCACCCATGGTCATGGTGATGCATAGAACCACGACCATGGGGCCCGCGGTTCGTCATGGTGATGGATAGAACCACACAACCGCGGGCCACCTTGTCATGGTGAGCCTGTCGAACCATGCAGAGGGCAACCGAACCATGCGCCGGATCAAACACTACCTTGAAACGCGCCTCGCCCGCCGCCATCGCTGCACCGCCACAATGGCCCATACCGCTTCTACCAGCCCAAAGGGCCACGCCCCCTGAAGAAAGCCGTACACTGAAGCCAGCAAACATGCTCCCGCGAACGCCAAGATAAACCACGCGCTGCTTTTCTCGAAAGCGTATGTTACAAGCATTGCGGTTACTGCTGCGAGGCCAAACGCCGTCAGACTATTCATCGCGCTGCTCCGTCATGGTGATGCTCGCGGTTCGTCATGGTGATGAGTAGAACCATGCCCTAAGGCCGTCATCCCGCCCGCCTCGATTGCTCCCACGCAAGCAATGCGCGTTTCCTGTACGGCTGCCAACGATACTGTCCGATTGCTCCGGTGTTCAAAATAACGCGATGGCACGGAATGAGATACGCGATTGGATTAACCGCAAGTGCGTTGCCGACGGCGCGCGAACCGTCAGGCGCACCGATGGTCGCCGCAATTTGCCGGTACGTCCGCACGGCGCCGAACGGGATCTCCAGCAGCGCTTGCCACACGCGGATCTGAAAGTTGGTGCCTGACGCCACCAGCCGAATCGGCTTACGTCGATCGTCTTTCTCGAAGAGCCGGCGCGCGATCGACGTTGCAACGGAGTCATCGGCAATGCGCGTCGCCAGCGGCCATTGGTTTCCGAGCGCCTCAATCGCGCCTCCGCCTGAATCGTCATCCGGAAAAGAAAGTGCACACAATCCGCGAGGCGTTTGCGCGGCGAAGATCGCGCCGAACGGCGTGGGCGCGATTCCATACCGAATCTCCAAACTCGCGCCGCCGGCCTTGTACTCTCCAGGCGTGACCGCTTCGAGTGTGACGAAATGATCGTGCAGCCGGGCCGGACTCGAGAGTCCAGCTTCGAGCGATGCATCCAGTACGCTGCCCGACGCGTCGAGCGATTCTTTCGCTCGCTCGAGCGTCAGATGTTGGAGAAACTGCTTCGGCGTCACGCCGGCGTAGCGCCGAAAGAGGCGCTGCAAATGAAACGGGCTCACCGCAACGCTCTCCGAAACGTCGTCCAGCGTGGGTTGCGACTCAACGTGCTCCGCCAAAAAGCGAATCGCTTTTTCGATACGGTAGTGATCGGTATCAGCAACAGCCACGATTAAAGCACCCGTGAAATTGGCAGCGCGATGCCGGATTCGCGCATCAGCGGATCGTCCGCCTTGCGCACGGGCAAACGCAAACGCAGCTCAACGTAGTCAAAAGCGATTGGGACGCAGCGGCTCGGTTCTTGCATTGTCGGACTTTCCTAAAAAGCAATGTGTATCTGCAATCAGTGTAAGCCCGCACGATGGTTGCAACCACCCGAATCTTGCGTTCCTGGCCGCCGCTTTCGCGTCTGCCCCTTCCGTCATGGTGATGCATAGAACCATGACGGCGCCGTCCCGCGGTCGTGCCCGGCGGTTCGTCATGGCCGCTCCTGTCATGGTGAGAGCCTGTGGTGAGCCCGTCGAACCATTATCGAACCATGACCCCGCTTGGCCCGCTGTTATCGTGATGCCCGCGGTTCGTCATGGTGATGGATAGAACCACAGAACCGCGGGCACCCTAGGCCGCCGAAGCCGAAACCCACCTCCGATGGCGCTGGCCCGCAATGAGTGCCGCCGACTCAATCGCCTCCAACGGATGGCATACGACCGCAAGCCCCCGAGTCGCCAGCTCGGCCAGAGTCGCTTCGTCCGGCTGCCAATGGGCGAACAGATGGACCTCAGTGCTTCCGGCCGCCTCGGCCAGCGTTGCGAGCACCTCCGACAGATCGCAAACCTTCCTTTGAAAGAGCGCATTGGTGACGCCCGCCTTGAAACGGCCGCCATCCCAGCCCTGCGCCAGCACGAGCAACCGCCGTATGCTCTGAGGGGTCACGCCCTCGAAGTCGATCGCGGCGACCCGAACCGCCTCGGCCAAGGCCGGCTCGACTCGGGCATGAAGCGTTGCGGGCGTTATCGAGCCGTTCTCGCCTGTGGTAAGGATCGCTCCGGCACCGATGATGTAGTCCATGCCCGCAGTATGCCGGCTCCCCGTGCCAACTGGGTGGCATAAAAATAGGCGCGCCGACGACGGCGCGCTTATTCTTGCCCACACCCGCTCAGGCAACGATTTTGGCTAGCCTATTGGATACGGTGGCCAAGCCAAATGAACGAAAAGGGACAGGGCGAGACCGACGAGTGTTGCGACCATGCCTTAACTCCTATGGATTCCGCTATTACAGTAGCGTACCGCACGAGTCCAACGCCGTCGCTAACTAAATTTAGTTATGCTCTTCCGCTCGCTTAGTTGAGAAGGCCCCTCCTGCGGGCTACTGCGAGCGCTTCGGCGCGTCCACTGCATCCTAATTTGCGAATTATGTTGTGGATATGCGCCTGAACAGTGTAAACGCTCCTACTCGTGCGCGCCGCAATGTCTTTGGGTGCCAAACCTTTGTCTAAAGCAAGAAGCACCTTCACCTCGGCAACCGTTAGCAGCGGGTCGCCTAGCATGCTCACTATTCGCTTTTGCGCAACCCCCGCAATCGTCTTGGCAAGCCCGCCATATCCAAGTGCGCTCAGACTCCTCATCTGCCTTTGAACGTCATCCAAAAAGTGAGCGCGGCCCTTTGCTCGCGAAAGCGCGAAAACTGAATCCGCCAAAACGGTCGCCACACTACCGCGATCATTTACTGCGCGGACGAAACGGTGTGCATTCACACTTCTTCCGGCCAACGCCTCTGCAATCGCGCATAACATTCCTGACAGTATTCTCTGGCGTTTAAGGAACATGAGCTCCGGGATCGCGGAAGCGCTCAGTGCTTCAGCTACTTTTTCAACATATTCCTTTGCCGTTTGATCCTCCTCAGCGCCAATCAGGTATAGCGCGCATTCCGCCTGATGATACGTGCGTTCCCATGGCGTCCCAATTCGATCAATACAGTTGCCGAGCAGACGGTGCGCCTCCGCAAATCGCCCGTCCCACGATGCCAGCGCGGCACGGATCGGCTGAACGTACGCCATTCTAATCGTGTCAGTCGTGGAGGCAGCGAAGAACCGTTTCTCCAGTGCGCGCACTTCATCAGCGCGGCCCTGACGTACTTCACCGAGCATTAACTGCAACAAGGCCGTTTGTGCTCCTAGTCGGTCACCCGCCTTAAGCGCAGTGTCGGCGCCAAGACTAGCAAATGCGAGCGAGCGAGCGACATCATCTTCATGGAAAATAGCCATGTTAGAAAGCGTGCAATATGCTCGGCTTGCCAGACTGAAAAGACCGACCTTGACCGCTATGTCCGCCGCAGCCGATAGCCGCTCTGACATGCCTAGTAGTGACAAACCGACTGCAGCCCCTCTTGCACCCACCCGTTGCAATATCTTCGCCCGGGCAGCATCATCGTCGATCTTCGCCAGCAATTGCTCGACTTCGTTGAAGAGCGCGCGCGCGTCGTTGGATCGCTCGACGTTGGTGTACGCAACTGCAAGCAGGCTCAACACTTCACCCCGCATCGCAACCGGCAGCGCGGCATCACGCAACGGCTCGAGCAGCGGTGTAGCATCGCGCTGTTGATTGAGAAGCACCAATGCCAAGCGCATTGCCAGCGGCGCCTTGAGCGCATCGCTGTCCGACAAATCGATCGCGCGTTGCAACAGAGATTCGGCTCGATCGAAGCGGCCCGCATTGGCCTCTTGCAATCCCCGCAATCCCAGCACGCTCGCATTCGAGGAGCGCGTCGCCTCCGGCAGGGATTCGAGCCCAATTTGCACCGCGTCGGCATGCGCTTGCTCCATCAACGCAAAGCCATGGCTTTCGAGCAATCGCAACGCTTGTTCGGTGCAGCCTCCTCGCGCATAATGCACCAAAGCCTGCGGCAAATCGCCCGAGTCCTCCAGCGCCGCCGCAACCCGGCGCTGCATCGTTTCCACCGCCCGGTCGCCCCGCATCTCCAACTCAAACTGCAAGAAGTCGCGAAACAGATCGTGGCAACGGTAAACGGATCCATCTCTATAAATGAACGCGATGCGATCGCAGAGCGATTCCAGTGCTGCTCGCGCATCGCTACAGCCGTCACGCCGCACAAGATCGACGGTGATCTCCGGCAGCAACCCGACGAAATGCAACAGGTCGCGTTCATCGTCGCACAGCGCGCGATACACTTGCTCCGCCAGATACCGGTACGCCAACTCGCGTGTACCGGAAGCGATGCTGCGCAGATCGGCCGAGCGCGCCGACGTCCGCAACGCAAAGCCGATCGCCGCCGGCCATCCTTCGGTCATCGCGACGATCTCGCGCACCTCCGCTTCACTCAACTCGGATGCACCCATCGCGGCTTGCTGCGCTTCTTCAACCGTAAAACGCAGATCGTGCTCGTCGATCGGCAAATCCATGTCGCCGTACGCGAGCCAGCTTCCGATGGGTAAATCCAAAGTCGAGCGCGACGCCAAAACCCACTGCACCGAGCCCTTTGTCCGCTCGATGAGCGACGCGAGAAACGCCGAAATCGCCGCATCGCCTTCCGTTAAATGAAGGTCGTCGATCGCAATGACGCCGCTGAACGACTCCAGATGCGCGTGCATCCACATCGCCAAATCGATGCCCGGCGTCTTCGAGGAGCGGCTGCGCTCCTCGGCGCCCGCCACGGTTTTGCGCGCATCCGGCGCAACTTCCAGTAACGCGTCGGCAAAGCCGCGGACAAATCCCAGCAACGTCCCATGCTCCGCACGCACATCGTAGCGAACAAACGGTTTCTGCAATGTTTCCAAAAAGTGACGCAACGCGACTGATTTTCCGTAGCCTGCGGGGGCGTGGATCAGCGTGATGCGCTGCTGCGCGGCGGACGAAATCCGCTCAATAATTCGCTCGCGCACGATCGACAATGCCAGGCGTATGTCACGGTCATGCACCATCATAGTGGCACGTCATCTCTGAAACGAAAGGATGTGTTTCTCATGACAAACCCGTATGCGAAGGCGCGCGAAACATACGCCAACGCCGGCAAACCATGGAGCCGCGTGGACGATGAACAGCTCAGCAAACTCTTCAAAGCCGGTAACACAATCGAAGACCTCTCGCTGCTCTTCGGTCGAACGCCCAACGGCGTGCGCATGCATCTCGAAAAGCTGGGGTTAATCGTCGTAGCGAAACTGCAAAGCGCCGTCGCCTAAGGTTTGCCGCCGCGGCGGGCGCCCTCACCGGTATCGAAAATCTCCGGTTTAGCGGTGAGCGTCGCAAGCGGCGGCTGCTTGGCCTCGCGCAAGGCGATTTCAATCGGGGCCAGCATCGCGGTTTCAAACCCCTGCACAGCCGCCATGCGTTCATTCGCGAGCGCGTGCAGTGCAGCGCTCTCCTGAAGCTGCGCCTGCGTCGGCGGACCGAACGTGCTGCCGAAAGCCCCGATATGCGCCTGCAGACGCTCGCGCAAGACGTCGACTAGGAAATCGTCGTCCTGATTGTGCTGCGGGTTTTGCGTAACCGTCAGGAGCAGTGCTTGCGCCGCGTCGCCCGCCGCCGACACGCGTGAGGCCAGCGAGCCGTTGCCGGCAGCCTTGAGCGCTCGCACACGGAGCGGCGCTTCGTTGATCACCGTTGAGAGCGCGTTCAACGCACGATCGACGCGGCTAAAATCATCGAAGAGCTGCCGCACTGCGGCTTGATTCTGCGCGAGCTGCGCGCGCGTCCAATGCGTGCGCGGATCTTGCAGGACGGTCAGCGGCCGGCGCAGCGTCCATCCGTCGACGTTCACGACAACGGTATAGGTGCCCGGCAAAACCGGTGCGCCGTCGCTATACCCTTTGTTCCACGGCGGCGTGAAGTTCCAATCCTCGGGCGCGTCTTCGTACAAATCCCACGTGAAGCGATTGAAACCGGCCTGATTCGTGACAGAATCATCGTCGATGTGCTTCACCACGCGCCCTGCCGCATCGAGCACAACCGCCGTCGGCTTACGCGAAGCCGGCCGGCTCAGGTAATAGGTCACGATCGCGCCGTAGGGAGGGGCGGCGCCGTCGTTATGCGTGTCGAAGTAGCCGTGCAGATTCCAGTGATATGCCGAACGCACCGGAAACAGAAAACCGGGATGCGCATTCATCGCGCTTTGCCACTGCTGAAGCGGCGTTAAATCATCTAAGATATAGAGCGAGCGTCCGTGCGTCGCTACCACAAGATCGTCGGAGTCGGGATGCACGCGGACATCGCGAATCGATGTCGCAGGAAGATTCAACCGCAAGTCCTGCCAGTGCGACCCGCGATCGAACGACGCCCACAAGCTGTCCTCTAATCCCGCATACAAGATGTTTGGGTTGCGCGGATCCTCGCGCACGCTTCGCGCTTCCTGATCGGCCGGAAGCTGCCCGGCGCCCATCCGCGTCCAATGCATGCCGTAATCGCGCGTCGCAAAGAAATACGGCGCGCGATCGCCCACCATGTGCGCGTCGTACACGACATACGCGGTTCCGGGAGAGCGCGACGATGCAGAAATGCCCGCGAATCGGCCGTACTGCACCGCGACCGGAGGCGTTACGTTACGCCACGTCCGACCGCCGTCGCGCGTCAACTGCACGTATCCGTCGTCGGTGCCGATCCAAAGCTCGCCGCGGCGCAAAATCGATGGCTCGATGTACAAGAGGGAATCGCTCGTCTCCGCGCCCGTTCCGTCCAATGTAATGCCGCCGGTAACGACCTGGTGCATCGCGACGTTGCGCGTTAGATCCCCCGTAATGCGCCGCCAGTGATAGCCGCGATCCGTCGATCGAAACAGAACGTTCCCGCCCAGGTACGCGACGCGCGCGTCAAACGGATCGAACGCAATCGGCGTCTCCCAGTTAAATCGATAGCGCAGGTTCTTCGGATCGACGACATTTTGGTCGTGAAAATAGGGGCCGGCGCTGCGCGATTCATTCGTGCGCACGTTCATGATGTCCAGCTCGCCGGCGAAATTGCCGCCACCGCTTGTGAGCCACACAACCGCCGGGTCGCGCGGATCCGGAAGCACCCATGTGCCGTCGCCCCCGCCCATGTTGAGCCATTGACTGGAGCTGATCGAATCGCCGCCGAGCCCGTTATTCGGCGCGCACCATACGCCGTTGTCCTGCAGCGGCGCGCAGACGTCGTATGGTTTCATGCGATCGAAACCCACGTGGTAGAGCTGCGCGATCGGCAAGTTGTGCGGCATGTGCCAGCTCTTGCCGTCATCGAACGAAAACGCCGGCCCTCCGTCGTTGCCCTCGATGATGCGCTTCGCATCGTGCGAGAGCCACATCGCGTGATTGTCGCCGTGAATGCCGTGAATGCCGACGACGAATGTTTTGCCGCCGTCATCGCTCACCGCCGTTGCGACCGAGAGGGCCCAGAGATGCTCCTGATTGGTGGGATCGACAAAAACGTGCGTGTAATAAAACGGGCGCTCATCGATCAGCGTGGACGCGCTCATCATGCGCCAAGTGGATCCGCCATCATCGCTGCGCCACAGCAACCCCTGCTTCGATTCGATCAACGCGTACACGCGCTGCGGGTTCGAGGGCGCGATTGCAATCCCGATGCGCCCCGTTGCATCCGTCGGTAAACCATTGCCGCTCAGGCGCTGCCACGTCACTCCGAAATCGCTCGATCGAAAAAGGCCTCCTTGCGTTCCACCGCTCTCACTCGACCATCCGGTGCGCCGGTAGGGCCACATCCCCGCATAGACGACGCCCGGCGCGCGCGCAACCGCATCCATATCGGAAACGCCCGTTCGCGCATCGACGTACAAATTTTTCGTCCAAGTCGCTCCGCCGTCAGTCGTGCGATACAATCCGCGATCGTTCGAGTCGGCAAACGGGTCGCCGAGCGCGCCAACCAGCACCGTGTTCGCATTGCGCGGATCGATTAAGATTTTCGAGATCAGCGAATTGTGCAGAGGCAGCACGCGCTGCCAGGTTTTGCCGCCGTCGGAAGTGCGGTAAACGCCGTCGCCCTGCGAAACGTCGTTGCGCGGAGCTCCCTCTCCCGTCCCGACCCACACAACGTTTTCATCGTTTGGATCGATCGCGATTGCGCCGATGGCGCCGACGTCCTGATCGTCGAAAACTGGCGACCATGTTTGCGCTGCGTTCGTGCTTTTCCACACGCCACCGATCGCCGCGCCGACGTAGTATAAGGAAGAATCACCATCGGTGCCGGCAACCGCGCCTAAGCGTCCGCCCGAAACTTGTGGACCGACGTTACGAAAACGCAGCTGGTCAAGCGGCTTTGGAGAAGGCGTGGGCGTCGCTTCCTTCACCGGGCCCGTCGCCGCCTGCGCAACGGCCGGCGCGTACGCTAAAAGAGACGCCAAAAAAATGAAGAGCCCGCGAAGCTTCACTTCTCCTCCCGTTGCTCCACCAAGTTCCGCAAAAACGAGGCGATCTCGTCGCCCTCCCACCGCAGCCGCCGTTCGAGCCACGCGCGCTGCACGGGACACGTCACTTCGCCGAGTTCGAGCACCAACGCTCCATCAGCCGCGCGCACCTGGCGAAACGCATAGTAATCGCGCAAGTTGCCGGTGAAGTTGTCCGCTTGAAAGCGGAATGGAAACTGCGGCGCATACAACGCGCGCCACCGCTGCGCGGCCGCAAACGATTGTGGCGAATGATACCCGATCGATGCGCCGCTCGAGCACGGCGCCGTCGTTCCGTCAAAATGAATGAAAACTGCCGCTCTCACATCAAACGTTCCATCGAAATCCGCAGGTTCGCGCACAACCGAATATCCTGCGGTACGCAGCACGCGCGTCGCTTCGTCGGCGACAATCGGCGTCCACTCGCGTTCGCCCGCCGCTCCAAGATTACAACGATGCTGCGGAAAGCGCGCGCAGCTCGCCGGCCGGCCTTCATGCCCCGCAGAGATCAGAAAATCATACCTCACCGGCTGCATTGCCCCAATCGTGAGCATCACGAAAATCAGACTCGCCGTTCGTGCCACCACACGCTCGATGCATCGCGGTTCGTCATGGTGATGCATAGAACCATCGAACCAAAACGTGATTCATCCCCGCCTCACCAAATTGAGCACTGCGCGCGTGTGGTTGCATCCCCCATTTCGCGTAAGTATTGGAGAAAAACCCTGCGAAGCTCGCGCGCCACCTGCGCATCCGCCGCCGGTGTAGCGCCGAGCGATAGCACGTGCCGCTAGTTCGCCTAAGTCATCCCATTGTCATGGTGAGAGCCACTCTGTCATGGTGAGGGACGCGCTACCGCCGCCAAACCTCCGTCAAATGCCATCCTTTGCAAGACGCATCCACGCAGCGATATACCCGAAGCGTGAGATCCTCACCGCGATCTTTGGCCAAACGCATCTGATGCTCGGCAGACGCTTTCGCGTCGCGTTCATTCGGATAGCGCTTCTTGCCCTCGCATCGGCGCACCATCACGCGGCCTGGCGCGTCGATTGCGCGGGTACAGGAACCGGCCGCGCGCGATCGAGCGCCGCAGAGGAAGGCACGGCCACTTTCCGCGCCGGCCGAACGCGCTGCATATGCATGCTCGCAGAGGTACGCACCGCCGTGTCGGCACCCTGCTTCCTTTAGCGACGCCGTGGTGACCGCGCCACGGACCGTCCGGCAGCGTCATGGTGAGATTATCGAACCATGACCGCGTCATCGTGATGGACGTCATGGTGATGGATAGAACCATGACGCCGCGTGATAGAATGGAGTGGCATGCAGCCGGTACCTGAAGCGCTCTATGATCTGCCCGAACTCGAGCTTCTCGACGGTAAGCCTTATCCCAAGGTGAGCCCGAAGCTCACGCACGGTTTAATACAAGGCCGTCTCGTGTTAATTGTGACGCGCTGCGCCGGCGAGCGAGGCGCGGTGATGACCGAGGTTCGCTTCGAGCCTGGGGCAGTCGACGGAACGATCACCGAGCTCGTGCCTGATGTCGCGTTCGTCGCTCGCGAGCGTCTATCGGTGCTTCGGGGAAGCGCCCGCGAGAAGCCGCCCTTTTCGCCCGACATTGCCGTAGAGGTACGCTCCCCCTCCGACAACATGCAACTCCTGCGGAGCAAGATCGCCCGCTACCTGAGCACCGGTTCGACGCTCGTGCTCGACGTCGATCCGGCTACCCGAACGGTTACGGCCCACTCCGCGACCGGCGCAAAAGAGTACTCGGGCGAGGATGAATTTCGCCACGAAGCCGCGCCGTGGCTTCTGTTCAAACTGACGGAACTTTTTTCAGTTCTAGACTTTCGTTAGGCGCATCATCCGGATGCGTTATGGTGACGCGTGCCGTGGCGACGCCAACCATCGGTTCGTCATGGTGATGCATAGAACCATGCCTTGCATTAGAGTTGCGGCAAACCCGCCAGCGACGTGGCAAAGCGCGGCGGGGTGAAGGCGGCCTTGCATTGCGAAACGTTGAGACCCTTCGCCGATCGCGCCCGCACGAACTGCACCATCAGCCGGTCGGTGCACGCAGTTTCGGTAACGTGTTCCGCGCCCTGAACAATGACTTGCCTCGCATTAGGAAGATAGCGCAGCGCGGCTGCGCCGTAGCGAGCCGGCGTCGCCGGATCGTCAGATCCCGACACGATCAATACCGGCAACTCGCTGCGCACGGGGTCGTTGAAACTCGGCGGCATCGCCTGCACGTTCCAAATCGAGCATGCGCGCCTCTGCGCCCGAATGCGCAGATCTCCCGTAAATGAATGCGCCGCCGCCGTTTTCACTTCTTCTCCCGAAAGGAACGGCATGAACTCGGCGCAAGAATAGGAGAGATACGCGCCCTCGTCAAGGTCCATGGAAAATCCGACAGACGAAAGTTGGATCAACCGCGCAAGCGGCGCGTAGTCCATTTCGTAGGCGCGCTCGATGACGTACGGCACGTATGAGGCGCCTTCCGGATCGTAGAGCACATGCCGCAGCTGATCGACAAACACTTCCTTGGAGAGCGACACGGTGTGCATCTGTTTGGTCGCCAGATTCTTCGCCTCAACGGAAATCGGCCCGCGGTTCAAGCGGCGCACCAACGCGTCGAAATGTTGCGCAAACGCAGGAAAATGCGCACTGCAAACATTGTCGCGCCGGCACTTCGCAATCAGGCCGTCCATTGCGGTCTGCGCGCCCTGCGGTTCACCGGGCATGGGTTGAAAATGAGGCGGCGCAACCCCGTCGAGCACTGCGCTTTCAACGTGCTCGGCATGCCGGCGTATGTAGATCAGCGAGAAAAACGTGCCGTACGAACCGCCGAGCAGCACGAGCTTTGGGTAGCCGAGCGCGCCACGCACTTCATCGAGATCGTCAACCGCGTTGTTCGTATTGTAGGCGTTTAGGTCCGTGCTTGCAGCGAGCCGCTGTCGACACGCAGCGACGGAACCGTCGGGCCACAGTTGCCTGAAGTATGAAGCCGGATCGGCCGCCGGCGTGAAGTTGCATTTCGACGGATTCGATGCGCCCATGCCGCGATTATCAACAAAGAGGACGTCGTACGTGTCTCGAAGCGAACGCAGCTCCTTCTCGAAGACTCCGTCCGCGATGAGTGGTGCAAAGCCGACCGCGCTCTCTCCGGGGCCGCCCGCAATCATGGCGATGGCTCGACGCGTCGGACGTTTCGCTTTGAGAACAACGAACCGCAACGATATGATGCGCCCCGATTGTGCCGAACGATCCTCGTAGACGCCAAACGTCCCGCACACCGCCCGAGCTTTGGACTTGCCCTGCGTACATGGCGCTATATGCGGGCCGAGCCCGCTCGACGCACCTCGTGCCGGACCTAGCGGCACGAGCGTTAGAACCCAAAGCGTTACCAGCAGCCCTCGAAATATCCGCATGCCGAAATCCTTCGCCTCAAACCCGGAAACGCACTCTGCCACCCGTATGGCATCGCTCTGCCCCACGATCGGACTATGCGCTACGCCATCGTGGACGTGGAGACGACCGGCTTCAGTCCGGAGAACGACCGCGTCGTTGAAATAGGTTGCGCCGTTCTGGAGGACGGACGGATCACGCACACGTGGAACTCGCTCGTGAATCCCGGCTGCGCGATTCCGCCTTACGCAACCGCCGTCCATGGAATCACTGATGCCGACGTCGCCGGCGCACCCCCTCTTGCGTCGCTCGCAAATCGCATCGTGTGGATCTGCGGCGGCGCAACGATCGTTGCGCACAACGCGCGTTTCGACTCGAGTTTCCTTCCGATGCTCTCGGAACAGCGCTGGCTCTGCACGGTGCATCTCGCGCGTCGCGCATTTCCAGAGGCGCCGAATTGGCGTTTACAAACGCTGCGGGACTACCTCGGTATCCGTCATGACGTCCGCTTCAGCGAGCTCACGGCACATCGCGCCCTCGCCGACGCACTGATCACTGCAGAACTTCTCCGCCTCTGCCTCCGCACGCTGTCGTGAATCTCCATACTGCGGCCTTTGACGAATTGGTCCGCGAAGAACGTTGGTAAGGGACGAATAGCTAATGCACGCCGGAGCCTCGCGTCACTCTTTCTTCGCTCGGTTCTCCGTAGGCGTTCCTTCTTCCACATTTCGATCGGCCGTTTGCTCAGCGTTCGCTTCACATTGATCGGCTGCCGGTTCACGCGGGGAGTCCGGCGCACGCGGCTTCATTCGCTTGAGGCTTTCGAGGTTCGCTTGAAATCGCTGTGCGGCAGGATCCCGCCGCTGCGCCGTCTCGGCATAGCTCTACCTTCGCCCTTTCAAATACCGATCGAACCAATTCACGATCCGCGTCAGCGCATCGATCTGATCCTCACGTTTCATAAACCCGTGGCCCTCTTGCGGATAGTACGTCACATCGACCGTCTTGCCGGCGCTTCGTAGAATCTGCACGACCTGCGCGGCTTCCTCTTTCGGCACGCGAATGTCGTTCTCGCCCTGCAGCACCAGCAGCGGCGCACGCGCATTGCGTAAATAGTTCGAGTTGCCGTCCGGCGACACCAGCGGCGTATCTTCGCTCACGTGCGCCGTGTTGGTCATATTCTGCGACGCACCGCCTGCGCTGGAAACGCGAAAGAGATCGAACATCTCGTCGCCGCCGTGGTCCTGCGCGAAGATGATGAACCGCCCATCCTTCGTCCACACCGGTTGCATCTGGCGTTCGTTGGAAAGCACGATCTGCCGCGCCCCGCTGCCGTCCGCATTCATGATCCAAAGGTTGAGCCGCCCGGACGCGCTGCTGATGTACGCGATCTGCCGCCCGTCCGGCGACCACGCCGCTTCACCAATCCGCTTCGTGTTGTACAGATCGGCGATGTTCACCGGCGCGGCATGCGCGTTGCGCGGCGAAACGATGCTTCGCGGATTGGTGAGCCGCCGATCCTCCGGCCCCGCCCCGACGAGCACTATCGCAAGTCCGAAAAGCAACCCGATCCGTCGATACGTCATGGTGATGCATAGAACCATGACGTTGCCACCTCCTTTGGCACACCAATCTTTGTCATGGTGAGAACCTGTGGTGAGCATGTCGAACCATAGAAACATGACGAGCCTAGCTCCTTCGTAACGCCGATCTCGACACGGCCATGCGTCATGGTGATGCACGCGTTCGTCATCGTGATGTAATAGAACTGTTGCCGCCAGACACCGTGCAGAAGCTTTCCGGCGCAGGTTCCAGGGCGGCGCGTTGATGAGGCGATTCAACGCAGCGCCCTGCGCGTGCGCAGGCGGAATGGCCGGGCCGTAGCGCTTCTCCTCCGAAGGCGACCAATACATGTAACCGTGCGCAGAGTTTGCGGCGACGTCGAAATACCTGTAGGTCGTACGGTCCGCATCCCGAGCGGATCGAGGATGCGCCGCTGCAGCTTTTGTGCCGGGCGTATATTGCAGGCGTCCCCGCGCCGACTGCGCCATCAACCAGTCAGGTCCGGTTGAGATCTGCGGCTCTATATCGCGGAAATATTCGACCGTTTCCACGGGATCCGCCAAACCGAACGTGTGAATCAACATCTGCCGAAAATCCCCACGCGCGCGCAAAAACGCGTCTCCCGTTGCGATTGATCTCGAGAACAACCGATGGCCGGTGCTGCTGTGCCATCACGCGCCGCGCGATCCCGTCGATCTGCGCCGCCTGTCCCGCCGGCAGCGCCTGCGCCGAACTCGCAACCGGTGCCAAACACGCTATCGCCCACAGCAAAAGTACCGTCACCCTGAGCAGCGCGTTTGCGCGCGTAGTCGAAGGGCACGAGAGTACCGGAAACTTACTGGTCATGGTGATGGATAGAACCATGACGGCGCCGAACCCTGCGCCATGCTTATCCTCATCAACACCGCCGCCACCGTCGCGACGCTGGTCGTCCTCGCCGCCGCCGCCATCGCCGCACTCGTCCAACTCTCACACATGCGTGCGAATAATCAACTTCAAGTCTTCATCGACATCTACAATCGCGCACAAAGTCCCGAAATGCAGGAGGCGCTCGACCACGTCCTCGAGGTTCCAAAAATGCTCGAAGTTGATCCCGATTACCTGAAACGTGTTACTGCGGGAACGCAACCGATACGCAGCAGCCCTCTCCAGTTGGCCTTCTTATACGACGAACTGGGCATCGCGCTACGGCAAGGACTCGTTCGCCCTGCCCTGATGTTCCAACTGGGCGCCGTCGGTTATCGTACGGTGCGAGACTGGCAGCTAATGTCGCCGATTATCGAAGCAGTCCGAAAGCGTGCTCCTAACGCTTTTCTACACTTTGAATACGCAGCGGTCAAAGCAAAACAATGGCTCGACACGCACCCGCAAGGCGACTACCCCCGCGACACCCCCCGCTGGAACGAGTCATGGTGAAGTTTCTAGCCTCACGATGACTGTAGTTACCGGCTCGGCCGCCGTGATAGAATCATGTGCGATGGAACCAGTGCGAACGATTCTGTACGACCCTCCGGAAATCGAATATCTCGACGGACATCCGCACCCGAAGGTGAGCCCAAAGACCGCGCATTCCTTCGTCCAGGCCGCGCTTGGGCGAATCATCGAGGACTGTGCCGGCGATCGCGGGGGCGCGGGGACCGAATGGCGCTTCGATCCTGGCGCAATTGATACCACGGTTACCGAATTCGTTCCGGATGTCGCGTACGTCAGCTGGGAGCGGTTTCGTGCCTTGTCGCCGGATCGCCGTGAGAAGCTTCCGTTCTCGCCGGAGATCGCCGTCGAAGTGCGTTCACCAACCGACGATCTAAAATATCTGACCGAAAAGATCGCGCGCTATCTCAATACCGGCTCACTCCTCGTGCTGGACGTAGACCCGGCGACGCGCACAATCGTCGCGCATTCCGCCCAAGGAGTGCGCGAATACGCCTCAGACGCATATTTCGAGCACAAGGCGATTCCGTGGCTGCGCTTTCCCGTTGCGGCGGCCTTCGCCAAACTGGACGAATACCGAAAGTAGGCCCTCGCGCTATCCACTCAGCTTTTCTTTCGCTGCTCATCCTGATCCAGCAATTCGCGCACCATTTGGTCAATTAGCTCGTCTCCGTGTTCGCCGAAGAGCGCCGAGCCAAGAACGTATATCCTTTTAGACGGTCGCGCGTGCTCGTGCAAACTCTCGGAGGAGCCACTCACGCTACTCTTCTTGGCGGCGTCCTTCTTACGCGAACGCTTCTTTGGCATTGCGCTCCCTCCTCAACTCCACCATCATATCTGCGCGATCGCCGCCATGCTTACACCCGGAGGGGCTCGCTCTAGACGCAGAGCCACATCTGGCGACAGGCGCTTTTGCCCGTTCAACAAGATGTTCAGGCCGACTTGCGAGATACCCAACGCATCCGCGACTTCCCGCTGAGCGAGTCGCATTGGCTCGATGAACTCAGTACGCAAGAATTCTCCGGGATGAGTCGGATGACGATCGGTTGGCACGAAGTACTCAGCCACGTTAATCTTCTTCCGCTTGCGTCTCATTGATAGTCCTCAATTCCGCTCCCGCTAGTGTGCATGACGCCTCGCCGCTTGAGCGTACGCCTCATCATGTTTAGCAAGCGCGAGTACGCGGTCCGATCGCTGTGACTCGTTGACCGCGTAGACGAGTCGCCAGACCACGCCGCGGCCAAAAGCGAGATCTACCGCGCGGGCGTCCTTCAGCGGGCGGAAGATTTCGGCGTCCATGCCACCCTGCGCAGCAATGATGCGGGCAACCTCACGGTAAGCTAACGCTCCATGGGCGGCCGGCCGGCGCGACTGTATCTTTGGATTTGGCGTCCTCCGCCCGGTAAATCGTCTGCTTCCTTGAGCACCTCGAAGAACGCGTCCGCTTCGATAAACTCATCATCGGAAGCGGCAGCCCGACGTGCGAGCTTGGATTCACTAACCGGTTCCATGTTCGGCGAAACGAAAAGATCTGCGACGCTGAGCCCCAGAGCGTCGGCGATGCGCTGCACGACGTCGATTCCGACGTTTTCAGCGCCGCGTTCGATGCGGGAGATCGTGGGCCGTCCGACCTTGGATCGTCTAGCCAACTCTTCCTGAGAAAGCCGCGCCTTTGCTCGGCCGACGATAACGTTGACACGCAAATACTCCAATGCTTGCGCCGGCGCGCGAGCGGACACTGTGACGGCCATGCCATTCCTCTAAGGTTGCAACTCGGTGGACGCACCCACCACTGAGCAGTATCGTCCCAAACCAAATGCCACCCGTGCGGCACCACGAGGCCGTACGATGCCGTCATGGGTCCCGGCGACAACGACTTCTGGAAGTATTTGCTCGTCTACGATAGTCCCGACAGCGACGAGCCCGCGCCTCCCGGCTGCGCGAAAGGATGCGTGCTCACGCTTGCTATCGCCGGCGCTGCCCTCGTTCTGCTCCTCGTCGCCGCCCTGACCGGACACTGAGCTTTAAATGAAGAAACGAGGCGACTAGTGCAGTGGGTTGAGGGACGCTGGGTTTACTCAGCGACCGATCTAAATAATTTTCTCGAGTGCGAGCATCTGATCACGCTCGAGCATCGGGCTGCGCTCGGCGAGATCGCGCGTCCGCCGAAACCCGAGTACGCCGAGATCCTTGCGAACCGAGGCCTCGAGCACGAGAAGCGTCACTTGGAACGCTTGCACTCGGAAAACGGCGGCTCCATCGTTACGATCGCCGACATTCCGCCCGGCGCGGAGACGATCTCGGCGCTGCAACAAGCGGAGCTGGAAACCATTGCCGCAATGGAAAGCGACGCGAAGACGATCTATCAAGCAAAGTTCTTCGACGGAACGTTTCGCGGTTACGCCGACTTCCTGATGCGCGTCGATAAGCCGTCGCCCCGCTTCGGCTCGTACAGTTACGAGCCGGTCGACACGAAACTCGCGCTGAACGTCAAGCCCTACTACATCATTCAGCTCTGCAACTACAGCGAGCACCTCGCGCGCGTCCAAGGCGTCGCGCCGGAAAACATCCACATCGTTCTTGGCGATGGCACGGTGAAAAGCTTCCACCTCGCCGAGTTCGACGCATACTATCGCCACATCAAAGCGTCGTTCCTCAAACGCATGGAGAGCAACGGCGCCGTGCAGACGTACCCGATCGAGATCAAGCACTGCACGATCTGCCGCTGGAACGAAGTCTGCGAGCAGCAACGCCACGCCGACGATCACCTGACCCTGGTCGCTCGCATCCGCAACGATCAAATCACAAAACTGAACGCCGCCGGCATTCACACCGTCGAAGATCTCGCGAGAGCAACCGACGAACAAAAGCCGTTCGGCATGAATCCCGATACATTCGCGACCCTGCGCCGGCAAGCGCGCCTGCAACTCGAAGGGCGCCTGCAACAGAAACCGCTCTACAAATTGCTCCAGCATGAGCAATGGGAAGGCTTCGGCTTGATGCCGGAACCCGCGCCGGGCGACGTCTTCTTCGATATGGAGGGCGACCCGCTCTACGAACCCGGCCGCGGCCTCGAGTACCTCTTCGGCGTCTGGCTCTCCGACGGCGCACATGATGACGTCATGGTGATGGATAGAACCATGACGTCGAACAATTACCTTTGCTTTCGGGCCCTCTCCCGCACCGAAGAAAAACGCGCCTTCGAAGCGTTCATCGACTTCATCATCGCACGCCGCAAACAGTACCCTAAGATGCACATCTATCACTACGCGAACTACGAAAAGGCCGCGCTCCGTCGCCTCGCGCAAGAGCACGGCACGCGCGAGGAAGAAGTCGACGATCTGCTGCACGGCGAGGTGCTCGTCGATCTCTTCGCCGTCGTGCGGCAAGCGGTGGTGATCTCGGCCTCGGGCTACAGTCTCAAGAAAGTCGAGCCCGTGTATCGCATGGTGCGCGAAACGCAGGTTAGGGGCGGCGAAGAATCGATCGTCGAGTTCGAAAAGTGGCTCGCCGAATCGGATGAAGCGAAGAAGCGCGCCATTCTCGACGACATCGAGCGGTATAACGAAGACGACTGCCGCTCGACGTTACTGCTGCGCGATTGGCTCCTCGAACGACGCCTAGAGGCAATCGGCAAATTCGGCGTCGAGATTCCGTTCAAGCCCTTAAAGGATCCGAAAGAACCGTGTCACCCTGAGGTCATCGAAGGATGCAAAAAGTGCGACCAACGCCTTCGCGACGAACGCGAAGAAGCGCGAGCATCCGAACTTCAAAAGCAACTGCTCAAAGGGCTCGAGGCGCTCGGCCCTCACAGCACAGACGAATATGAACGCCTCACCGAGCCGGACCGCACGCGCTATCTCTTGGGGAACTCGCTTGCGTACCACCGCCGCGACGAGAAGCCGCCTTGGTGGCAATTTTACCACCGGTGCGAAAACTCGGACGAACTGCTGGAATTCGACAAAGATGCTATCGCGTGCCTGGAGCTGCGCACGGAACGCGAATTTGCGCCATACAAGAATTCACCGCAGGACAAGAACCTCGTCTACACCTACGAGTTTCCTGATCAGCACTACAAAATCGGCGCCGGCGACAAAGTCACGGATCCCGCTACGCAAAAGTCCGCCGGCGAAATAATCTCGATCGAGGAGGGGCCGGAGCGAAACCTCTTACGCATCAAGCGTGGCGGAACAATGGAGGATGCCGCGCGGCTCAAAGCGCTCATTCCCTCCGGCCCGCCCGGAACAAAGGAACAGCGCGCCTCTCTCCGCCGCATCGCTGATTCGTATCTCAAGGGCACCCTCTCCGATCGCCACCCCGCGATCCTCGATCTCCTCAACCGCCACCCCCGGGTTGTCATGGTGAGCAGCCGCGGAGCGGCGCAGTCGAACCATAGAACCACGACTCGCGTTCAACCATCGATCGTCAACGAACACACCATCAGCACGATCGCCCAATCGCTCGAAAACAGTTACCTCTTCATCCAAGGCCCCCCAGGCACGGGTAAAACTTGGAAGGGCGCGCGCGTGATATGCGACCTCCTGGCCGCCGGCAAACGGGTGGGCGTGCTGAGCAACAGCCACAAAGCAATCCATCACTTGCTGCACAACGTTGAAGAGTGCGCCGACAAGCGCGGCATGCGCTTCACCGGCCTCTACAAACACTCCGAGAGCAACGAAGGCTCGCGCTACGACTCGAAACTCCCTACGCCGATGATCGCCTCCACCAGCTCGAACGCCGATCTCGAAGCTGGCGACTACCAACTCGCCGGCGGCACCTCGTGGCTCTTCGCGCGCGAACCGCTGACCAATGCGTTCGATTACTTGTTCATCGACGAAGCCGGCCAAATCTCACTCGCCGACGCAATCGCCGCTTCGGCCTGCGCGCGCAACATAGTGCTGCTCGGCGATCCGCTGCAGCTGGCGCAGGTATCGCAAGGCATTCACCCGTTCGGCGTCGGCGCTTCGGTGCTGGAGCATCTGCTCGGCGAACATCCGACGATCCCGCCTGAGCGCGGCATATTCCTCGACGTATCGCGCCGGATGCATCCCGAAATCTGTTCGTTCATTTCCGAAGCGGTCTACGAAGGCCGCCTGCACGCAATGCCCGGCACCGAACTCCAGCGCGTCGACAGCGCCGGCCTCAGCGGATCAGGCCTGCGCTACATTCCGATGGAGCACACCGGCAACAGCCGCGAATCGATCGAGGAAGCGCAACGCATCCGCGACGAGATTCTTCTTCTGCTCGGCGGCACCGTCACCGACGACAAAGACCACCCGCGCCCTCTCCGCTCCAAAGACATCATCGTCGTCACCCCCTACAACGCGCAGCGCCGCCTGATTCTAACGAAACTCCGCGACGCCGGCATCGAGGACATCCGCGTGGGCACGGTCGACAAATTTCAAGGCCAAGAGGCGTTCGTCGTCTTCTATTCGATGGCGACATCCAGCGGCGCCGATATCCCGCGCACCGTCGATTTCTTATTTGAAAAGAACCGCTTCAATGTCGCAATTTCCCGCGCTCGCGCCCTCTCCGTCCTCATCGCCAGCGATCGCCTGGCCGATGTCCGCTGCTCCACGCCGGAACAGATCTCAACGATAGACCTGTTATGCCGCTACATTGAAGCCGCTGATAATCTAACGCCGGTCGGAAGCTTGACGGCTCCCGCATGAGGCACGACTTTCTGAATGAGCTGCCGGATGACGGAACGGAGCACCTCTGGCACGGTTATCCGGATGAATGTTTCGCTTTCACGTCTTTCACTGACTCACTGGTCGCGCAAGTTTTATATGGCGGCTGGGCCATTCAGCCACCGATAACTGTCGTTCAAATGGCTCTCGTCGTTGATTTCGTTTCAGAACGCGAAGCCGAAGCAGAAGCTTCGCTCGCGCACGGGTGGAACGGAACGTGGGAATATCCGACGGGCGTTGCCAACACTGTACATAGCCGCGTTGAAATAAACGAGCAAAATGCTCGAATCGGCCGGCACTTCTCGCTAATCGCAAGCGCTATCACGCAGGAGCAGTTCCACCATGCGGTAGGCGAGAAGCTGCTTGATGTCCATACCTGTCCGGACAAGGAACGCTGCGATGTCTGCCGGGGCCGCATCCCGCGCGGACTTGGTGACGCTCTCCAAATACTTGCAACCGGCACTCGTCAGGAAAAGGTTCATCTCTTTGCGCGGTGGTCACCAAGCGAAGAGCTTGCAAAGCTGCTGGAAGCGGATGGAATCAAACTCGTCCCTCACAGGCTCGGAAATCCCTGAAGAGGACCAAAAGGCAAATCGTTGCTACCACATTTGGGACGGCACGGAGCAACAGGGGCACGAGTTTCGCAACGCGGTTTGGTCACCGGCGTGGAAGCGACGCGCAAAGAGAGCTGCTCGGCACAAACTCTCCGATCGACTACGATAGGCCTCGATCGTGCATCCATGAGCAGTCAAGGTGGTCGCGAACGACGCACGCTATCGGCTAAGCCCACCGAATGTGCTACCCTATCCATGAAATGCAACTGGTTCGCACGTCGGCCGCGACAGCCGATCCTGGTGCCTTCGCATAGCACGATCAGCGCAAGGGTGAACAAAGGAAGCTTGGCGCACGACGCTCTCTCAGTGATTCTCCAAGTATACAACCCGTGCTTCGCCGTTGAGGCGATGGCCCGCTAATTTCGAGGAAAGCATGGCAAATGTCGACGACTTGTTAAACCGGGTTGCCGATACGGCCCTTCGGGCCGACCTGGCAGACGCTATCAAAGAATTTAGGAAAACCCAAAAGTTTGGGCTGGTGTTTGAGCCTCATGTGCCGGAGACGGCAGCGCTTCGGGGCCTGCCGCTAGCGCCAGGCGCACTGTGCCGTTTGAGGACCGAAACAGATCCCGATCTGCTCTTCCAAGTGCTCGGAGTCAACGGCGAGAACGTGACCCTAAAATCAGTACGCGACAGCTCTGAAATCACGGCACCGCGTCCGGATGTCCTCACCGTGAAACGCTTCGGCGAGCCGGTGTACCCTGCACTCACCAGTCTATCGGTTGTACGAAATGGCCGTATCGACCAGCCACACCACGTCGTTGTCGACGGCGAGAACTTCCATGCGCTGCAGCTATTCGTGTACCTCTACAAGGGTGAGATAGACTGCATTTACATCGATCCGCCATTCAATTCTGGGGCACGGGATTGGAAGTATAATAATCGGTATGTCGACATAAATGACTCCTGGCGCCATAGCAAGTGGCTGAGCTTTATGCAAAAGCGGCTTGCATTAGCGAAACGCCTACTGAAGGAAGACGGGGTGCTCGTATGTGCAATTGATGAAAACGAACACGCTCACCTTGTTGCGCTACTCCAGCAGGAGTACCGTGGCTATGACATTACATCGGTTGCGGTCGTGCACAATCCCCGCGGCATTCAGGGAGATAATTTCTCGTATACAAACGAGTTTGCCGTCTTCGTAATCCCCTCTGGCAAGAAGGTCATTGCGGATCGGATTCTTCCACCGGAAGAGCGCGACACGCGGGATCTGCGGGACAACGGTGGACAATCACGCCGGACCGATGCCCGCAATTGCTTCTACCCAATAATTGTCAAGAACGATGGAATCATCGGTTTTGGTGACGTACCCGACGACTCTTTTCACCCTACCTCTGCTGCAACAAGCAAATCGGGGGATGTCTTCGAGGTCTGGCCTATTGACCGTAACGGCGTCGAGCGGAAGTGGCGCTACGCAAGGCAGTCTGTCGAATCCATCTCCGGACTGCTGTCTGTCGCCTATTCGCGGAACGACGGCGTTGCAAACCAAAATCCCCAGATTAAGATAACCAAAGACAAAGGAAAATATCGTACTGTTTGGTCCGGCGCTCGCTATGACGCCAACGCGTACGGAACAAAGCTGGTGACATTACTAACAGGAACGCAATTCCCGTTCCCAAAGTCAGTTTTCACGATAAAAGATATCCTGCTTGCCTGTACCCGTCACAAACCTAATGCGCTAATTCTCGATTTTTTCGCGGGGTCCGGAACAACGCTACATGCCACATGTATGGTCAACGCCGAACTCGGGGGATCACGGAAGTGTCTTCTGGTCACGAACAATGAGGTAGGCGAAAAGTGGGACAAAGCCTTGAGAAGGCGCGGCCTCTACCCTGGCGATGAAGAGTACGAGGCACATGGAATATTTGAAGCCGTAACCGTCCCTCGCTGCGTCGCCGCGATAACCGGCAAGAGGACAAACGGAGAAGCAATCAATGGCACTCTGGACGGGAGACCTATACGTGATGGATTTTCGGAGAACGTGATCTTCCTACGAATCGACTACCTAGAGCCGGATGAGGTAGACCTTGGCATGCAGTTCGATGCCATTGTACCGGCGCTATGGTGCGCAGCGGGAGCGGTTGGCGAGTTTGAAAAGGGGATCTCTACGCCGACCAGCATTCCATCGTCCTCCCGGTACGCTGTTCTGCTCGACGAACGGCATTTTAGGCAGTTTCGGAGGGAGCTCGAACGACGATCAAATGTACGCAAGGCTTGGCTCGTTACGGACTCCGAGTGGTCTTTTGCTGAGATGCGTTCTGCACTACCAGGCGCTACTGACGTATCCATGCTATATCGGGATTACCTACGAAACTTCCGAATCAATACAAAGTTAACGCTGTGAAGATCGAACTGAAACTTTTTCAGGAGAAAGCCAGCGAAGACGTCTTAGCTCAGATGCGCGCCGCACAGCGGGAGATAGCGCAAGCCGGGAGCCCGCAAGCCGTCGTTCTCTCGGCGCCGACCGGATGCGGGAAAACGATGGTCATAACAGACGTGATTGAAAAAGTACTCGCCGGCTACGGTGACCAAGCTCCCGATCCCGATGCGAGCTTTCTTTGGCTCACCGATCAACCCGAGCTCAACGAACAAACGAAAAAGAAGATGAGCGCCAATTCTTCCGTGCTCAGCCCGTTCGCGCTCGTCTCAGTTGATGCTTCATTCGACGAAGAGACATTTCGCGGCGGGAACGTGTACTTCCTCAATACGCAGAAAATCGGCCGCGACCGCTCACTTACAGAGGTCGGCGACGAACGCGCGTTCACTTTATGGGACACGGTAGCCAACACCGTCCGAGAAAACGGCACACACTTCCATCTGATCATCGACGAAGCGCACCGGGGCATGGCAGAAACGCCAAGAGAACGCGAGCAAGCAAACTCAATAGTACAAAAGTTCATCAAAGGCTCTCCGGGTGAAATACTGCCAATTCCGCTAATCGTTGGGATAAGCGCGACACCTGAACGCTTCCGCGCGGTCGTGGCCGGGACGAGCCGGGTGCTGCGACAAATAGACGTCGATCCCGTCGCAGTTCGAGAGTCCGGATTGTTGAAAGACTATGTACGTTTCCGTATCCCGAAAGGCGATGCAAGCGCAGACTTGACGCTGTTGAAGAATGCTGCGCAACGCTGGATAGAGCTTAGTGTCGAATGGGACTCCTATTGCACCTCTGAGGGAGAGCCTGCAGTCGTGCCGATTTTAATTGTGCAGGTTAAGGATGGAAGGCCGGGACGGCTCAGCGACACCGATATCGCTGCCGCAGCCGCAGCCATCGAAGCGACAACGGGTGCCATGCCGGTGGACGCATACGCCCATGCATTTCAAGAGCGCTCGGCGATCACATTGGAGATGGGGCGGAGCGTGCGATATCTCGCGCCATCGGACATCAACGACGATCCTGACGTGAGAGTCGTATTTTTCAAGACCAGCCTATCAACCGGGTGGGACTGCCCACGGGCGGAAGTCATGATGTCATTCCGCAAGGCGTCGGACGCAACGTACATTGCTCAGCTCGTCGGTCGTATGGTGCGCACACCGTTGGCGCGCAGGGTGGAAAGGAACGAGAATCTCAACAGCGTTGCGCTGATTCTCCCGCACTACAGTGCCGACGAAGTGGGCCGCGTCGTGGACCAACTCCGAGCCGCTGACCCGGACCTAATGCCCCCCGTTGACATCGAGGACGACGACGATTTCATCTCTCTTTCGCGGCTTCCCCGAAGCGAAGAGTGCTTTAGGGAATTGAGTCTGATTCCTTCATACGTACTTCCTGGAAGAACGCGAATAACGGACACTCGACGCCTTATGAAGCTTGCAAGACTATTGGTCAACGACGACATAGAAAAGGGCGCTATTGACGCGGCACTCGATACCGTCGTGAATACGCTTGATGCGGAGCATCGATCCAGGAGCGAAGACGAAGAGTTCAAGAAAATTATCGATGCCATCCGAAAGATCGAGATCCAAGAGCAGCGGCTCACATTCGGTGCTGATCTTGAAGAGATTCCTGGTACGTTTTGGGCCGAGCTGAGCGTTGAGGATCTCGATGATCTATTCGCTGCCGTGGGAAGACGCATCGGGGAGGGGCTCCACAAGGCATATTGGCGCCACCGGGCCGCAGCACGAACGATTGAGGAAGCTAAGATCGAAACCATCGCGGTCCTGTCCGCGACGTCTGCGATTGAATCTGTTAACGCTGCGGCCGGATCAATGGTAAGGGGCTGGCTAGAACGCTATGCGAGCGCGATAAGGGCCTTAACCGAAAGCGAGCGGCAAGGCTACGATGAGATCCGCATGACGGCACGGGACCCACAGCTAACCACTTTAGACATGCCAGACAGAATCGACGCGCGGAGAGGTGTGACGAGTTACGATCATCACCTTTACGCCGAGCTGGACGGAAAGTTTCACGCCACTTTGAATAAGTGGGAAGAGCAGGCAATACGAAGCGAACTACGCGAGCCCAGAAGAATAGGCTGGCTTCGCAATCTTCCAAGAAAACGCTATTCCCTTTGCGTACCCTACCAGGTAGCCGGCGATGTAAGGCCGCTCTACCCTGATCTCTTAGTCTTCCGCCAAACGGACCACGGCATTAAGGTGGACATCGTGGACCCACATCGCGTTGACCTTGAAGATTCTGCACCAAAGGCGGCTGGCCTTGCACGGTTCGTTGACCGGCACCCGAGCGCATTTGGTCGCGTCGTTCTAATGATAGTTAACGACGAAGAAGCGAAATGTCTAGACCTAAACGATCATATCATCCGCGCCAGAGTCAAGGGCGTTACGACCAATCAGCACCTCAGAGATTTGTATGAGATCCTGTGATATCTTCCGGCAGCAGGTCATCAATAGCAGCGCTTCAGATCGCGACGCTAAACTCTTGTTAACGCCGGACGAAAACTGACCCACTTTTCTAGCGGATCGCCGGTTTAATTTTGACCCACCTTCGCTTTGGATTTGGACGCGGGCAGGCCGATACCCGCCTTACGCCGTTCGCGTAGCCGATAG
>Ga0207416_1000266_pt1 | contig 94834 bp, 91 predicted proteins | sample PaiPotPPM11metaG_FD_184107 | JGI IMG/M metagenome (GOLD analysis project Ga0207416, IMG submission 184107) | Iron sulfur acid spring bacterial and archeal communities from Banff, Canada, to study Microbial Dark Matter (Phase II) - Paint Pots PPM... ... | reverse complement strand
CGGCGGCTGCGGTTATCGGGCCTGCAAACAGCAATGTGGCGACGGCGAGCCTGACGGCAGAGTTCATCGACATCTCCGGTCTTAACGCCTTGCGCACGGCTGCGGCTATGTCTCGGGCTGCGTCTAAGTCTCGGCAAAGCCGATCCGAATCACCTTCCAGCCTTCGTCAAAACTATGACCGCAGCACGGCAGAAACGAAAGCAATACTGCGACTGCTTCGCGGCGGCGGCCTGCGTTGTGGCGGTTCTGTCCGTTCTTGCGCCTCCGGCGCATGGGGGCTTGACGCAACGGATCGTGGTGGAATGGCATTCTGGGCTGGCGATCGGCGGCTACGATCCGGATGCCGTCGCGCGCGGGGTCGCGGTGGCCGGCGATCCCGATGTATGGACCATCGTCGGCGAGCGGCTTTTCCCGTTCTACAACGGAGCGCAACGCGAGAAATTCCTCGCCGATTCGGCGCGATTCATCGCCACGTCCCAGCGCAAATGGCCGCAAGTCATGCGCACGCTCGACCCGCAATTACGCTTTGTCCGCATCGCCCGAGGCGATAAAGCCCGGGATTAGCAGTTCGTGGGTCCCGTAACGAAGCGGCGCGCCGTCCGGCGCTACGACGCGTCCGCCTGCCGCCGCAACGATCGCATGGCCCGCCGCCACGTCCCAGTCATGCGTCGGTGCCAGCCGCGGATAGAGGTCCGCCGACCCTTCGGCGATGCGGCAGAATTTCACCGCCGAACCGCAGGCGATCGTCCGCGCTTGCGGCCGACCGTCGAGAAAGGCTTGCGTGCGCGCATCGAGATGCGAACGGCTGACCAGCACGATGGATTGGCGTTGCGGCTGCGCCCGGGTGTGGATGCGGTCCGGCAGCAAAAGTTCGCCGCCGGCGGCAAATGCCATGCGCTCGGCGCCGCGTCCGACGACGCCGCGCCAGATCAGCCCGAGCGCCGGTGCCGCGATCACGCCCAGAATCGGCGCCCCTTTTGTCACGAGCGCGATGTTGGCCGTGTATTCGTCGCGCCCGGCGATGAATTCGCGCGTGCCGTCGAGCGGGTCGACGAGGAAATAGCTCTCATCGGCGGCGACCGCTTGTCTGGGTTCCGCCTGCTCCTCCGAAATGATCGGCAGCGCGGGAGCGAGACCCGATAGGCCCTCGCGGATCGCCGCTTCTGCCGCGCGGTCCGCCGCGGTGACCGGCGAGCCGTCGGCTTTGCGGCGGACGCCGCCTTCGCCGATCGCGCCGCGGATCGCGAGCGCAACGCGCGCGGCGAGAGCGGTCACCGGCTGCAAGAGTTCGGCGCACTCTGCGGCACCCAGTGCAGGCACTTGCGGCTCCTCGCATCCCGCTGCCGGAGGGCCGGCCGCTGGGCAAAGGGCAGCGGTTTACCACGGCCCGGTAGGCAGGGCACGGTTGCCGAATCGCCCGTGCTGTGACACCCACGGGCAGCATCTTGTCTGCGCGGAGCCTCCAATGTCCGGTCCGACCGCCTCCGGCCCCCTCGCGTTAGGCGGCCTCGATCTCGCGGCGCTGCTATGCTCTCGCGTCTGCCATGACCTGATCAGCCCGGTCGGCGCTATCGTCAATGGCATCGAGGTTCTGGACGAGGACAAGGACGAAGAAACGCGGACGTTTGCGCTCGATTTGATCAAGAAGAGCGCCCGGCAAGCTTCGGCGCGGCTGCAATTTTGCCGGCTGGCCTTCGGTGCCGCGGGATCGGCCGGCGCACAGATAGAAACCGGCGACGCGGAAAAGGTCTCACGCGGGCTACTTGAAGACGACAAGATCAAAATCGCGTGGAATCTGCCGCGCGAACTAAAGCCGAAGAACCAGGTAAAGCTTTTATTGAACATGTTGATCGTCGCCGCTGGCGCCATCCCGCGCGGGGGAACGCTTACCGTCGATCCGGTCCAAGGTGCGCCCGGCTTCCGTATCGCCGCATCGGGGCTTAACGCCCGGGTGACGCCCACCACCGCGGAGCTCCTCGTGGGCAGTCCGACGCAAACCGTCGATGCCCATGGGATTCAGCCCTTCTATACTGGAATCCTGGCGCGCGATTGCGGACTTGCGGTCACGGCCGCGGCCGAAGGCGAGACGGTGGTGGTGACGGCGCGCTAATCCAACCGGCCGCATCGGCTGCCGGCGGCTCGCCATCGGCTCCCGCCGCAACCGAAATTAAACCCTTTGGCAACAGACTGGACGGGTCCGATCAGGCGCGGCGTGCCTGGCGACCAAGGCGCGCGCCTCGCGCGCTTTGCGGCATGAGTACACCTAATGTGTGCGCTATCCGTAAGGCCGCGGATGGCGACAAGGGCGCCTGAGCATGGACGACCTGTTGCGCGAGTTTTTGACCGAGACCAGCGAGAGTCTCGCGCGGGTCGACGCCGAGCTGGTGCGCTTCGAGCGCGAGCCGAATAACGCCAATATCCTCGGCAACATCTTTCGCCTCGTCCACACCATCAAGGGCACGTGCGGGTTTCTCGGACTGCCCCGGCTCGAAGCGCTGGCGCACGCAGCCGAAACGCTGATGGGCAAGTTCCGCGACGGCATGCCGGTCACCGCCGAGGCGGTCACCCTCGTTCTCTCCACCATCGACCGCATCAAGATCATCCTCGACGAGATCGAAACCCGGCAACACGAGCCGGAAGGCGGCGACGGCGATCTGATCCAGCATCTCGGCCGCATGACCGAGCAGGTAAAACCGGCGGCCCGGCCGGCCCCTCGCGAAACGATCGAAAAGCCGAAGCCCCGCGAGGCGCCCGACCAGGCCGCGTCGCAGCGGCCCGACGACGAACGCGGAGACCGGATCGCCAACCATTCGATCCGGGTCAATGTGGGCACCCTCGATCACCTGATGACGACGGTTTCCGAGCTGGTGCTCACCCGCAACCAGCTCCTCGAGATCGTGCGCCGGCACGAGGATTCCGACTTCAAGGTGCCGCTGCAGCGGCTTTCCAACGTGACCGCCGAACTGCAGGAAGGCGTCATGAAGACGCGCATGCAGCCGATCGGCAATGCCTGGCAAAAACTGCCGCGCATCGTGCGCGATCTGTGCGCGGAACTCGGCAAGGACATCGAACTGAAAATGCACGGCGCCGAGACCGAGCTCGACCGCCAGGTGCTCGAACTGGTCAAAGATCCGCTCACGCATCTGGTGCGCAACTGCGCCGATCACGGGATCGAAAGCGCGGCCGAGCGCATTGCGGCGAGCAAGCCCGCCAAGGGAACGATCCGGCTTGCCGCCTGCCACCAGGGCGGTCACATCATCATCGAGATCGCCGACGACGGCCGCGGGCTCGACGTTGCGCGCATCCGGGCCAAGGCGATCGAGAACGGGTTTGCCGGCGAGGCCGAACTCGCCGCCAAGTCGGATGCGGAAATCTGCAATTTCATCTTCGCGCCGGGATTCTCCACCGCCGCGCGCGTGACCAGCATTTCCGGCCGCGGCGTCGGCATGGATGTAGTGCGCAGCAACATCGAGCAGATCGGCGGCACGGTCGATTTGCACTCCGTTCGCGGCGCCGGCGCCAAGTTCACAATCAAGATTCCGCTCACGCTGGCGATCGTTTCGGCGCTGGTCGTCGAGTCGGGCGGCGAGCGTTTCGCCATCCCGCAGCTTTCCGTGCTCGAACTGGTGCGCGCGAGCGGCAGCGGCGAGCACCGCATCGAACGCATCAAGGACACGCCGGTATTGCGGCTGCGTAACAAGCTGTTGCCGCTCATCCACCTCAAGGACGTGTTGCGGCTCGGGGAAAGCGACGACGGAAACGGTTTCATCGTCGTCACCCAGGTCGGCAGCCAGATTTTCGGCATCGTGGTCGACGGTGTGTTCCATACCGAGGAAATCGTGATCAAGCCGATGTCCTCGAAGCTGCGGCACATTGCGGCGTTTTCCGGCACCACCATCTTGGGCGACGGCTCGGTGATCATGATCGTCGACCCGAACGGAATTGCGCAGGCGCTTGGTCGCGCGGCCCAGGTGGCGCGCGACGAGAGGCCGGAGCAGAAAGATCGCGAGGTAATGGAGACCGACGATATTGTCTCGCTGCTCGTGTTCCGCGCCGGTTCGCACCAGCCCAAGGCGGTGCCGCTGTCGCTGGTTACGCGGCTCGAGGAGATCGATTGCCGAAAAATCGAAATTTCCGACGGCCGTCATCTGGTGCAATACCGCGATCAGCTCATGCCGCTCCTTCGCATCGACACGCAATCCGACCTCAAGCGAGACGGCGCGCAGCCGATCCTCGTGTTCTCCGATCGCAGCCGTTCCATGGGTCTCGTCGTCGATGAAATCGTCGATATCGTCGAGGATCGCCTCAACATCGAAGTATCGAGCGATCGACCCGGCGTGCTCGGCTATGCGGTGATCAAAGGTAACGCGACCGAGATCATCGACATCGGCCATTTTCTCCCGCAGGCGTTTTCAGACTGGTTCCGCCGCCGCGACGCTGCCGCCGAACCGCTTTCGCGCAGCGTGCTCCTGGTCGACGATTCGCCGTTCTTCCGCGACATGCTGACGCCGCTGATCAAAGCTGCGGGCTGCCAAGTGGTCGCGGTCGGATCGGCGGCGGAGGCGCTCAAGGCGCTTAAGTCGGGCAAGCGGTTCGATCTCGTCGTCACCGATATCGAAATGCCGGAAATGGACGGCTTCGATCTCGCCGAGGCGTTGCGCTCCATGCCGAGCACCGCCGATCTTCCAGTCATCGCCATCACCGCCATGGTGTCCCCGGACGCGATCGAGCGCGGCCGCGCGGTCGGATTCCACGATTTCGTCGCCAAATTCGACCGCGCCGGGCTGATCGCGGCGATCCAAGAGCAGGGCGCCGATATCGATCGGGCGGCATGACAGCGATGAACGATAATCCGCAAGTCACCGAGTACCTGACGTTCACGACAGCCGGCCAGATTTTCGGCCTGCCGATCGAGCGCGTGCAGGAGGTTTTTCGGCCCGCCCGGATCACGCGCGTACCGCTTGCGGGCGCGCAGATCGCGGGCGTACTCAATCTGCGCGGCCGCATCGTTACCGCAATCGATATGCGAAGCCGCCTCGACTTGCATGCGCGCGACCAAGGGATTGCGCCGATGGCGATCGGCATCGAGTCGGGGGCCGAGTCGTTTGGGCTTCTGGTCGATGCGTTGGGCGAGGTGCTCAAGCTGCCGGATGCCGAGCGCGAGGCAAACCCGGTCAATCTCGACCGCAAGCTCGCTCGCGTGTCCGCCGGCGTGTATCGGCTCGACGGCCAGCTCCTGGTCGTGCTCGACGTCGATCGCGTGCTCGACCTTGGCGCCGAGGCGGCGGCGGGCGTGACGGCAGATTAAGAGTGCGAAGGTGTGCGACGGAAAAATCGAAGCGGGCTTGCCCGCGCAGAGTAGAGTGAGGACGATATGAAAACGTGCTTGGTGGTCGATGATTCAAGCGTCATCCGCAAGGTGGCGCGGCGCATTCTCGAAGGGCTCGACTTCCAGATCGTGGAAGCGGAGAACGGCGAGGAGGCGATCGAGTCGTGCCGGAAGAACTTGCCGGACGCCATCCTGCTCGACTGGAACATGCCGAAAATGGACGGCTATGACTTCCTGCGCGTGCTGCGGCGGCTGCCCGGCGGCGACCGGCCCAAGGTGGTGTTCTGCACCACGGAAAACGACGTCGCGCACATTGCCCGGGCACTGCATGCAGGCGCCAACGAATACATCATGAAGCCGTTCGACAAGGACATCGTCGAGGCCAAGTTTCAGGAAGTCGGACTGATCTAGCGCCGGCGGCGACATTGCGCCGGTGGAAGTCGTTAGTTCCGGAAGTCTGCGTGCAAAAAGTTCGCGTGCCATGAGCCTCGCCCTTGCAGCCGTGCGTTCCGCGCCCGCCACCGAGCGGCAGATCCGCGTGATGATCGTGGACGACGCCGTCGTCGCACGCAGCATGATGACGCGCTGGGTCGAGGCCGAGTCGGACATGAAGATCGCTGCGGCGCTGCGCAACGGACGCGAGGCGCTCGACAGTATCGAATCCGACGATCCCGACGTCGTCCTGCTCGACGTCGACATGCCCGAGCTTGACGGCATCGCGGCGCTGCCGTTGCTTTTGGCCAAGAAGCGCGGTCTCGTGGTGATCATGGTCTCGACGCTGACGCGGCGCAGCGCCGAGTTGAGCTTACGAGCGCTCGCGCTGGGGGCGACCGACTACATCCCCAAGCCGGAAACCACCTACGAGGCGATGACATCGGCCGCGTTCCGCCGCGAGCTGATCGACAAAATCCGCGGGCTCGGCCGCAGGCGGCTGCTGACGCGCGATCTGGCGCCGCCTTTGGCGCTTGAAGCAGCGCCGCGGCCGCGCGCTCAACCGTCGGCGGCTTCGCGCGCGCCGCAAGCCAAGCCACACCGCGCCGAAAAAGCCGAAATTTCCTTGCGGCCGTTCGCCGTCACGGTGCCGCGTGCGCTCGTGGTCGGCTCCTCGACCGGCGGTCCGCAGGCGCTCACGGCGTTGTTTGAAAAACTGACGGCGGCGATCGATCGTGCGCCGGTATTGATCGCGCAGCACATGCCGCCGACTTTCACCGCGATACTGGCCGAGCATTTGCGGCGCGTCAGCGGCAGAGGCGCGCACGAAGCCGAGCACGGCGAGCCGGTACTTGCCGGCGGCATCTACCTGGCGCCGGGCGGACGCCATATGCGTGTCGTGCGCGAGGGTGACCTGCTCAGGATCGCGCTCGGCGACGATCCGCCGATCAATTTCTGCAGGCCGTCGGTCGATCCGTTGTTCTCGTCGGCGGCTTCGGTGTGGGGAGCGAGCGTGCTGGCGCTCGTTCTCACCGGCATGGGCTCCGACGGAACGCGCGGCGCCGCCGATATCGTCGCCGCCGGCGGCAGCGTCATCGCGCAGGATGAATCGACCAGCGTGGTGTGGGGCATGCCGCGCTCGGCGGCCCAGGCCGGCCTCTGCTCGGCCGTGCTTCCGCTCGACCAGATTGCCGCAAAAATTCTTCGCTTAATATCGGGAGTCCGCTCGTGACGCCGCTCGATTTCGATTTCCTGCGCAGATATCTTAAGCAACGCTCCGGCTTGGTGCTTACCGCCGACAAGCAATATCTGGTCGAGAGCCGGCTCCTCCCGGTGGCGCGCAAGGCGGGCCTCGCCAACCTCGCAGCGCTTGTGGAGGCGCTCAAGGGCGGGGGTGGCGATGCGCTTATGAACGCGGTCGTCGAGGCCATGGCGACCAACGAATCTTTCTTCTTTCGCGACAAGATTCCGTTCGAGCATTTCCGCTCCATCGTCATGCCGGCGCTCGCTGCCGCGCGCCGCGCTTCGCGCGCCATTCGCATCTGGTGCGCCGCCGCCTCCTCCGGCCAGGAACCCTATTCGCTGGCCATGTGCCTGAAGCAGATGGAGCGCGATATCGCCGGCTGGCGCATCGAAATACTCGCCACCGACCTTTCCGGCGAGGTGCTGGAAAAGGCGCGGCAGGGTCTTTACAGCCAGTTCGAAGTGCAACGCGGGCTGCCGATTCAGCTTCTGGTCAAGCATTTTTCGCAAGTGGGCGAGCAGTGGCAGATCGCGCCGGAAATCCGCGCCATGGTCAAATACCGGCAGCTCAACCTTCTGTCGGATTTTTCCAACTTGGGGATTTTCGATCTGATCTTCTGCCGTAACGTGCTGATCTATTTCGACCAACAGACCAAGATCGGCGTCCTCGAACGGCTGGCGCGAGTGACCGCAAGCGACGGCTTCCTGGTGCTGGGCGCGGCGGAGACCGTCGTCGGGCTCACGGACTGTTTCAAAGTCGTCGGCGATAAGCACGGTCTCTACGCGCCGAACGCAAGGTCGCCGAAGCCGGTGTTCAGGGCCGGCAATCCCGCGCCGCGCCTGGTCGCCGTCAACGGCGGGCGGTGAGGGGCGTGCGTTTCCCGAATGCGGTGCAGCGCCATAAGCGCGGTTACGCGCGTCTGCGACGCGCTATGGCGGTGCGCCGCTGATCCGGGACCTTCAAAGACTCGGAGTCTGTAACGATCCCCGATTTGCAGCGCAGCACTCCGCTCCGCTCCGTGCTGCGCTGCGGCCGGGACACATTGCTAAAGAGGGCTGCAAACAAAAACCCCGACCGCGAGGCCGGGGTCTTTACGCTCTCGGTCAGTCCCTCACGAATCTTAAGCCGAAATCTTCGCCTCTTCTTCCGCCGGCTCGCGCAGCACGTAGCCGCGGCCCCAGACGGTTTCGATGTAGTTCTTGCCGCTCGAGGCGTTGGCGAGCTTTTTCCGCAGCTTGCAGATGAAGACGTCGATGATCTTCAGCTCCGGCTCGTCCATGCCGCCGTAGAGGTGGTTTAAGAACATTTCCTTGGTCAGCGTCGTGCCCTTGCGCAGCGAAAGGAGCTCCAGCATCTGATACTCTTTGCCGGTCAGGTGCACGCGCGCGGCCGCGACCTCGACGGTCTTGGTGTCGAGGTTGACCACGAGATCGCCGGTCTGGATGACCGATTGGGCGTGGCCCTTGGAGCGGCGCACGATGGCGTGGATGCGCGCGACCAGCTCGTCCTTGTGGAACGGCTTGGTCATGTAATCGTCGGCGCCGAAGCCCAGGCCCCTGACCTTGTCCTCGATGCCGGCTAGCCCGGAGAGGATCAGGATCGGCGTCTTCACCTTGGAGACGCGCAAGGAGCGCAAGACTTCGAAACCCGACATATCCGGCAGGTTCAGGTCGAGCAGGATGATGTCGTAGTCGTAGATTTTGCCGAGATCGATGCCTTCTTCGCCCAGATCGGTGGTGTAGACGTTGAAGCTCTCGGACTTGAGCATCAGCTCGATCGATTGCGCGGTGGCGCCATCGTCTTCAATCAGCAATACGCGCATGCCAGTCCCCTTCCTCGCCGCGCGGGCTCAAGGTCGGCCGCCGCAATGGCGGCCCCAAGAATGCGCCCTCGAAGAAACGCCCCGAAGAAACTGATTCGAAACACTAACGGCGCTATGGTTAACAAAACATGATTCTTTCGCGCAAGGTGTCCCTAGGAAAATTCTGTCGAATTTCCTTAAGAGATTGCGCGATAGTGGTTTTTTAGCCACGTCAGCGTTCATGTTCGACTTTAAGTTTCGGCGCTAACCGATTCAAACGACTCGCCCTCCATCGCGGCGGGCGAGGTTCCTTGGCCCCAAGGACGACAGCGCGATGATTAATGGCCCGGGTAAACAAGCGATTAACAAGACGACCCCCGGGGTAACCATTTATGCGCGGCTGCGGCGGCGGGAAGGCGCGGGAAGGGCACAACGTGAAAGCGCTCGCCGTGCAGATTGGCGAGCTTGACGGCACCGAGATTTATGGCCGCATGGTCGGAGTCCGCGGCCTGATGGTGGAAGTTGCCGGACCATTGCAGGTGATGGAGCGCGCCATCGCCGAGCGCCGGCGCCATCCGGCCATCAATCTGCTCAAATCGGTGTCGCGGACCATGCCGCGCTCGGCCGATCCGGCCTACCTTTCGGCGCTCACGCGGGCCCGGCAGGTCATGGCGACCTACGCGGATATGGAGGAACTGATCTGGCTCGGCGCCTACCGCGCCGGGACCAGCGCCGAGGTGGACGAAGCGATCCGCCTGCACAAGCCGCTCGAAGACTTTCCCGCCCAAAGTAAGGAAGAAGCAACCAGCTTGGCAGAAGGATACCGCCGATTGGCCGAAATCGTGACCGTCGCGGAAACGGAACGCTAACGTTATCCGTGGCACAATTGGCACTTAGGGCGCCGCGCGCCCCTACGTATCCGCCCGCGCATGCAGGGGAGGATAGGGAAGGGCTGGGCTGCGGGGGGCCTCGACCGGCGCCATGGTCCCGCGGCTTCGGGGAGTAGCAGTCGATGAAGTCTCGTGACACGCTCATTCGCCTGAAAAAGTTTCAGGTCGACGAAAAGCGCCGCAAGGTTGCCCAGATCGAGGCCATGATCGCCGAGTTCGACCGCATGGCGGCCGATCTCGAGCGCGAGATCAAGGTCGAGCAGGACCGCGCCGGCATCCACGATCCCGCGCATTTTGCCTATCCGACCTACGCCAAGGCGGCGATTACGCGCCGCGAGAACCTCAAGCGTTCGGCTGACGAATTGCGCATCCAGCTCGAGGACGCCAAGCTGGCGATGGCCGAGGCCTTCGATGAGCTTAAGAAGGTCGAATTGCTCGACGAGCGCGATCAGATGCGCGAACGCGAGGCGGAAAACGCCGCCGAACAGGCCGAGCTCGACGGCATTGCCCTGATGCGCGCCCGCGGCAGCGCTCCGGCGTAAAGACCCGCCATTCCGGTGCCGAGCCAACAGGTCCGGCCTTTGGCCGGCCCGACGACAGGCTCGCGAGGAGCCTGGCATCCATAATCACAGCGGGTGCACGTTCTGCACTGCCTATGGTTATGGATTCCGGGCTCGCAGCATTCGCGGCGCTCCGGAATGACGGAATATCCAGTTTCACTCTCGACGAGCCCCCGCTTCCGCGGCGATAATCGGGCCTGGGGAAGCCTTCTCCGGGGGCCAGGGACCGCGCGCGATGTTGACGCAGGCCGAACTCGTCTGGCTGCTCGCAGCCGTCGCCAAGGGCGACCAGGCCGCGTTCGAGCGCCTCTATGGCGCAACCCGCGCGAAACTCTATGGCGTCCTTTTGCGTATCTTGGGCAAGCCCGAACTGGCCGACGATGTCATGCAGGAAACCTACATCAAAGTTTGGAACATGGCCGGCAAGTTCGACCCGACAATCGCAAGCCCCATCACCTGGATGGTGGCGATCGGGCGCAACCGGGCGATCGACATCGTGCGCCGAAAGGGCGACCTTTCGGTCGAAGATACGCCGGAGGCGATGAGCGTCGCGGCCGACGGACCGCCTCCGCTCGCGCGCCGCGAGATGACCGAGGAATTGCGCCGGCTGCTGTCCTGCCTCGGCAAGCTCGACCCGGAGAAGCAGCGTATCGTGCTCCTTGCCTATTACAGCGGCTGGAGCCGCGAGCGGCTCGCGCAAAAGCTCGACATCCCGGTGAACACGATCAAGACATGGTTGCGCCGTTCCGTGCTCGAAATCCGCGAGTGCATGGGGCGCTAAGCATGATCGCGAAAAAGCCAAATGCGGACTTTATCCGCCGGCAGGCGGTTCTCCGCTGCGATCGTGCTGCAAAGTCTAATTGCGTGAGGGTGTGATGGACGACGACGATCTGGACGCGCTTGCGGCCGAATACGTGCTGGGGACGCTTGCCTCCGGCGAGCGCGCCCATGCCGAGGCGCTGATCGGGATCGATCCCGGATTTGTCGAGATCGTGCGCCAATGGGAGCGCCGTCTCGGCGAGCTCAACGTCATGGTCGAGGCCGTCGAGCCCCCGGCGGCAGTCTGGGATAAGATAAAGTCGGGCATCGGTACGGTTGCGCCGAGCGACGAAGTCCGTTTGGCGCCGCTCGAGCCGGCGCCGGCGGCGCCGGCGAAGGCGGGGACTGAAGCGATAGCCGAATCTGCGACCGAAAGCGGAGACAAAACCAAAGGCGAAGCGGCGCCGCCGCTTGCCGAGAGCCTTTCGTCGCCGGAGGGCCATCAGGAGGGCCATGAGGAGGGCGAAGCGGAAGCAAAGCCGGAAGCGAGATCAGCGGCCGCATTCACGCTGCAGCCGCCGTCGCCGTCGCCGCTGATGCCGTCCAAAATCGAGCGCAGCGCCGATGTGTTCTATCTCGCGCGCCGTATGCGGCGCTGGCGGCGCTTCGCGGTCGGCAGCGGCGCGCTCGCCGCCGTGCTTGCGGCCCTCATCGTGCTGTCGCAAGTTGCGCCCGGCCTCGTTCCGGCCGGCGGATTTCAGGTCCCGCAATTGTTCGCGCGAGCGCCCGCGCCGGCAGCGCCAACGGCACCGCCGGGCAGCCGGCTCGTCGCCGTGCTGCAGCAGGAGCCGTCCGCTCCGGCCTTCCTGCTCACGATCGATCCCGCGAGCCGGATGCTCACCGTGCGCAGGATCTCGGCGAAAGCCGAAGCGGGGCATAGCTACGAGCTGTGGCTGATCGCACCGCGCTCCGCCAAGCCGCGCTCGCTCGGCGTCGTCGGTAACGCTGAATACACGCAGCGCCCGCTGCCAGCCGATTTCGATGCCGGTACGATGCGAGCGGCGACTTACGCGGTCTCCTTCGAGCCCGCCGGCGGCTCAAAAACCGGCGCGCCGACCGGTCCGATCCTGTTCACCGGCAAGCTGGTCGAATCCCTCCCGCCGCCGCCGGTGCCGAAAACATGACGAGCGGCGGCAAACGTGCCGCGCGGCTTTCTGATCGGGGTGACATAAACGGTTGAGCGATCAGCGAATGGTCGGCAAGCGCCCGCTCAATTCCGTGGGCTGGCCGGCCTTGACGAGCGGCGCGGTGCCGAGATCGATGGTGCTGCCGACATGGGCGAAAATGCCGACGGCCGCGACCAAGGTCGCGCAGGCAAGGCCGATGACCACGATCTTCAAATGCGTGCCGCGGTCGGCGTTGTACATCGAATGGCTCATAATATCCTCCCGGTGCTTTGCCGATTAGTCGCGGCAGCCGGGCCAAAGGTTCATGCCGCCAAGTGAGTTGGGAACTCGATTTAAGCTACGAAACGCGCCCTCACCGAACGGTGATGGCCCGTGATAACGATTGATCGCGGGCTTAGTTCCGCTAAGCAGAGAGGGATCGGGCGGGGCAAGCTCCGGTACGCGCGCCCCTATGGGAGGATGGGATGGATCGCCAAATCGTAGCCGAACTTGCGCCGACGGGCATTCTTCGCGCCGGCATCAATATGAGCAACTTCCTCCTCGTTACCGGCAAGACCGCGTCCGGCGACCCGCAAGGCGTTGCACCCGACATGGCAGCCGAGATTGCACGGCGACTGGGCGTGCCCGTCAGCTACGTGCAGTTCGATCGGCCCTCGAAGCTCGCCGATGCCGCCGGCGCCAACGCCTGGGACATCGGACTGATCGGCGCGGAGCCGGCGCGGGCCGAAAAAATCACGTTCACGCCGGCCTATTGCGAGATCGAGGCGACCTATCTGGTGCATTCCAATTCGCCCTACCAAACCGTCGCCGATGTCGACCGACCAGGCTCGCGCATCGCGGTGCGGCGCGGCGCCGCGTACGATCTTTGGCTTACGGCTAATATCAAGCACGCCACCGTGCTCCGCTCGGACTCGGCGGATGGGCCGTTAAGCCAGTTTGTCGCCGAAAAGCTCGATGCGCTCGCCGCCCTGCGGCCGCAATTGCTTGAGGACGTGAAAAAGGTTCCCGGCGCCAGAATTCTCCCCGGCAACTTCACGTCGGTCCAGCAAGCGATCGGCACGGCAAAACCCAATAAATCCGCCGCCGCGTTTCTCCGCGAGTTCGTCGCCGAAGCAAAGCAATCGGGATTGGTCACCCGCCTGATCGACAAGCATCGCGTGGTTGGCCTCTCGGTCGCGCCGTAAGCAGTTATGTTTATTCTGTTCTGGGCGTGGCTTTGAATCGCGTCTCGCGTCGGCGGCTCTCCAAGCGCTGGCGCAGTACCCGCATGAATCCCGGGGGCAGAAATCCGTAAGCGACCGTACTGGCATCGGCGCCGGGAAGCGGCCGGAGATCTGGACCGGGCCAAATAAAATCATTTGCCTCGGTCAGGACGACCCACGATCGCTCGCTATCGAGACCTAAACGTTCTTTGGTCGCCAAAGGAATTTCCAGTGCGTCGGCGGGATCGGCAGGGGGCGTGTGCGTTATCGGCAGCACCCGAATGATAGGATGCTCGCCTTCCCGCAGAAGCACCAAGATGACGGCGCAGGGGCGGTCCTTAACGCCTTCCTCGCGGCCTTGGCGGGCTTCCGATTCCCAGAGATATGAATAGCGAATGACCAGGCCGGGCTGAGGAGCCGGCCAGTTCACGGCTGCCAATCTTCCAGTTCCGCATCGAGGTGAGCGTGTTCGGGGGGCACCTCAGCTTGCGCGATGAGGGCCATTTCCTCATCGGTAAAATCCTCAAGTCGCACCACCCGGCGGTCCCGGCGCTTAAGACGGTCATATTCCTCGACCGACAGCACCACCAACCGGTCCCGCCCATTGCGGGTGATGGTCAACGGCTCAATGAGGGCCTTATCGGCCAGCGACTCAAATCTCTTTTGAAACTCGGCCGAGGTCATACGCATTTCAGGCCTTATCCGGAACGTTGGTTTGATATGAATTATCGGGAAGATCGGAACTCTTGGCAAGCGGAAACCACCGATCAACGCCGCGCGAGCAAACGCGCCCAGTCGCGCTTGATCGCTCGACGCAAAATCGAGGCTCGCAAGGACGGCGTGCGAACGCTCGTCGATGTGGCGTCGCTCAAATCCTATTACGCGAGCCTGCCGAAAAAGACCGACCATGCTCCGCTTGTGTTCGTCCGTCGCGCACATTTGCTGCCACGCTCGCGCAACGGGAGACGACGATCCTAACGTGATCTTCGGATATAACGCAACCCGGTCCCTTGGCACGCTGAGCATGTTGCGTCAGAAACCCGGCCAGCACCATTGCATGAGCGCTCTACATTGCCGCCGAAGCCGGAATTGCTCTGCGGGCGCAATGCCCGCCCTAAAAATCAAATACTCGCCACTGTCTTCAGCCGTGCGCGCGGGAGAATCTCCGATTGCGCCATGACGCCGGTCTGCGCGCGGAAGCGCTCGACAATGCCGCGCACGAACGGGCGGACGGCGGGCGACGTCACCAGCACCGGCGCCTCGGCTGGCGGGCCGCCGGCACGGAAGAGCGGAGCCGCGCTCGCGTCCAAGGCTGGCCCCCAAAGAGCGTTAGGAGGGGGTCCCGGCAAAATGTGCCGAGTATATGGTTACCGGGAAGTTAACGGGCGGCGAGATTTTGGCCGCCGCTCGTTTGGGCCGCCAAGCCTTCGCTTAACGTCCGCCGTCGCGTAAGGTGCGTGCCGGAAAGTTCATGAGGCATGCATGCCGCTGTTTTGTCGCCTTGCGCTGCCCACCGCCGCCGCCGTCCTGGCCTTCGCGGCCTCGATCGCTCTGGCCGACGGGATCGAAGCCGGCTTGTGGAAAATCACCACCATTGTCGAGACCGGCGGCATGACCGGGCCGCCGCGCCAGTCGGCCAAATGCCTCACCGCGGAGCAGGTGGCCGACCTGCCCGCGACATTCTCGCCGATCGCCAGGACGGTCAATTCCACCTGCGCGCCGATGGAGCGCAGCTTCGATAGCAAAAAACTCACCTGGCACCTGGTGTGCAAAGGCCAGCTCGACATGGAGCTTAACGGCGAATTCAACTTCGACAGCCCGCACCACTACACGGGAGCGGTGCAGAGCAAGGCTTCGATGGCGGGGCAGCCGATCCCCGATTCCAAGCAAACGCTGGAGGCGCAGTGGGTGTCGGCGTGCCCGCAATAGGTGGTGACGAATGGCGAATAGGGAAAAGCAAAGTGGAGGATAGCGATCGAAAAGCAGGCAGATTAAGCCGCACGCTATTCGCCATTCACTATTCGCTATTCGCTGCACTCATCGCACTATGCGGCGCGCAAAGCGCATTCGCCCAGCAACGCCCGGCCGCCTTCGTCGACGCCGCCGCGATCGTGCCCGGACTCATCGTCGAAATGCGCTATGCCGGCGCGCATAATTTCGTCGGCCGGCCGATCGACGGCTACGAGGCGCCGTATTGTCTGCTCACGCGAGCGGCCGCCAATGCACTGGCCGCGGTGGCGGGCGATCTGAAACCGCGCGGCCTCGTCCTCAAGGTGTTCGACTGCTACCGCCCGACCCGCGCGGTTGAGAATTTCGTGCGCTGGGCGCGCGATCTCAAAGATCAGAAAATGAAAGCCGAATTCTATCCCAAAGTCGACAAGCGCACGCTGTTCCGCGACGGCTACATCGCCTCGCGTTCCGGCCATTCGCGCGGCTCGACCATGGACCTGACGCTGGCTCACGCGGATGGAACCGAGCTCGACATGGGAACGCATTTCGATTTCTTCAGCTTGAAATCATGGACCGCAGACCCGAGCGTCGGCGCAGCAGCACACGCAAATCGCGGCTTGCTCGCCACCGCGATGCGCCGCCGCGGCTTTCGCGGCTACGATCGCGAATGGTGGCACTTCACGCTGCGGGGCGAGCCGTTCCCGAATACGTATTTCGATTTTCCGGTCAGGTAAGCTCGTCATTCCGGGGCGCGGGCGAAGCCCGCGAGCCCCGAATCCATATTCACGAACGGTGGTTATGGATTCCGGGCTCCTCGCGGAGCCCGTCATCGGGCCGCGCTTCGCGCGGACCCGTTGGCTCGGCCCCGGAATGACGCTACAGCCCCAAATAAAACTTCTTGATCAAATCGTTGTTGTTGAGTTCGTCGGTCGAGCGGCCCTCGAAGGCGATCTTGCCGTGCACGATGACGTAGCCGCGGTCGGCGATGCGGATCGCTTGGTTGAAATTCTGCTCGGCCATCAGCACGGTGAGCGCGTAGCGCTGTTTCATCTCGTTAATCGCATCGATGGTGCGGATCACAAGGATCGGCGCCAGCCCCACCGACGGCTCGTCGACCAATAGAATCTTCGGCGCCAGCATCAGCGCGCGGCCGAGCGCGAGCATCTGCTGCTCGCCGCCCGACATGCTGCCGGCCATTTGCGCGCGGCGCTCGGCCAGGCGCGGGAAGGTCTCGAAGCAGACGTCGAGATTCCGCCTAAGCTCGCGGCGCGCGGTGCGGCGGAAGGCGCCAAGCAGCAGGTTTTCCTGGACCGTCAGCTTGGGAAACAGCCGGCGGCCCTCGGGCACCAGCGCAATGCCGAGATCGACGATTTCTTCCGTCGTGCGGCCGGTGAGATCGTGGTGAATGCCCTCGATCTCGGCGACGATCGAGCCTGCGCTCGGACGCACGATGCCCATGATGCATTTCATCAGCGTCGACTTGCCGTTGCCGTTGGTGCCGAGCAGCACGACGGTCTCGCCGCTGCCGACGTTGAGCGAGACGTCGTCGATCACGCGCACGGCGCCGTAGGCGGCGTGAACGCCGGAGAGAGTGAGGCTATTAGCCAAGGTAAGCCCTCTCCACTTCCGGATCGCGCATGACCTCTTCGGGCCGGCCGTCGGCGATCTTGCGGCCGGACACCAGCACGACGAGGCGGCGCGAAAAGCTCATCACCGCGCTCATGATGTGCTCGATAAGGATGACGGTGACGCCCTGTTCGTTCAAGCGCACGAGCAGCGCCAAAATGTCCCCGATCTCCGAGTGCGTCAGCCCCGCCATCGCTTCGTCGGCGATCAAGAGTTTCGGTTCCGCCGCCATGGCGCGCGCCAATTCGAGCTTGCGCATCTCGACCTGGGTGAGATCGCGCGGCAGCCGCTGCGCCTTGCCGTCGAGTCCCACCTCGCGCAACAGGTCGGCGCAACGCGCCTCGATGTCCTGCGCGGAGCGTCCGCTGCTGCGCGCCGCGACGGTGTAGAGAAGCGGGATGCGCACATTGTCGATGAGGCTGAGGCTGACGAACGGCCGCGGCAGTTGGAAGCTGCGGGACAATCCGAGGTGCGTGCGCTGATGCGCGGAAAGGCCGTCGATCGGGCGGCCGTCGAAGCGCACCGAGCCCTGCTCGTTGCGTAGCGTGCCGCAGATGCAATTGACCAGCGTGCTCTTGCCCGATCCGTTGGGTCCGATAAGGCCTAATCGCTCCCCAGCCGGCACCGCGAGCGAGATGCTATCGAGCGCGACGAACCCGCCGAAGCGCTTGCCGAGATTGTCAACCTCGAGGAGTTCGGTCATGACGGCGATTCCGGCGCGGAACTCGGTCCGGCTGCGGGCGCAGCTCCCGGCGCGGCGAGCCCGACGCGGCGGCGGCCGACGAAATCGTCGCCTTTGTGCGGCAGATATTTACGGATGAGCCCGACAATGCCGTTCGGCGCCACGATCACGAAGGCGACGAGCAGGACGCCGACGAGCAAAAGATTGACCGCCGACGAGATCGTCACGGTGATGATCTGCTGCAGCGAATCGAGCAGGACGGCGCCGATCAGCGGACCGACCCAGCTTGAGGTGCCGCCAATGAGCGGCATGGCGATCGAATTGACGGCATAATCGAGCGCGAAGGTCGAATCGGGCTGCAGGTAGCCGATGTAATAGGGAAACGGCGCACCGGCCATTCCCATCAGCGCGCCGGAGATCGTGGTTGCGATCAGCTTGAGCCGGAGCGTCGGCACGCCCGAGGCTTCGGCCGCCAATTCGTCGTCGCGGATGGTGGCGAATCCGTAGCCGAGCCGCGAGCGCTCGATCAGCCGCGCGATTGTGAGCGCGCCGACGGCGAGCAGCAACATGATCAGGAACAGGTAACGGATATAGCTGCCGATCAACGGAGCATTCTCGGGGCGCAGAATATAGGCGCCGCGCGATCCGCCGACATAATCCCAGTTGACGACCAGCGTCTCCAGCACCACGGCAAGCGCGAGCGTCGCTATGGAAAAAAACGCGCCGCGCAGCCGCAGCGTCAGGTACCCCATGCCGAAGCCGATGGCGCCCGACACGACGCCACCGACCAGCATCAGAAGCGGTATCGGAACGAGATGCGGCAGCTCGTTGGTGTCGATTAATTTGTAGATGGCGACGGTCGAATAGGCGCCGAGCGCGAAGAAGGCGCCGGTGCCGAAATTCACATAGCCGCAATAGCCGCCGAGGATGTTCCACGCCGTCGACAGCACTACATATTGCAGCACGACGTAGCCGGCGAAGAACACGTAGTCGTTGCCGGCCGCCATCGCGGCGGCAAACACGGCGCCGCCGACGACAAGGCTGATGAGGAGGAACGGGACTGTGCGCACGCCTCACCGCCCCAACAAGCCGGCCGGCCGTACCGCCAGCGTCAGCAGCAGGAAGCCAAACGACACCGCCGGCGCCCAGGATGGCCCGTAAAACGTGGAAGTGAGACTTTCGACGACGCCGATCAGCATGGCGGCGATGACCGTTCCGGGCAAGCTGCCCATGCCGCCGAGCACGCAAATGGCGAAGATACGGCCGATGTAATCGCGTCCGACCGACGGTTCCACCGGCTGGATGATGATCAGAAAGGCGCCGGCGAGCGAGGCGGTGGCGATCGAAACGCCGAAGGCGATGCGTTTGATGCGGACCGGATCCACCGCCATGAGCCGCAGCGCCAGCTGATCCTGCGCCACCGCCATGACGGCGCGGCCGATAAAAGTGCGCGTGAGCAGAAGCTGCAGGCAGGCGATCATCAACAGCGAGACGAGGAACGGCACCAGGATGCGCAGCGGAATTTCGACGTATCCGAAATGCAAGGTCGGGCCGATATAGGCCGCGTCTACGTCGCGGTAATCGACGCCGAAATAGAGCACGAGCGTCACTTCGGTGATGAACAGGAGCCCGAAGAAAAAGGCGAGCCCGCGCAGCGATTCCTGACCGCGCTTTTCGAATGAAACGTAATAGATTTGATAGATGCCGGCGCCCAGCGCATAGAACGCGGGGATCATGACGATGCTGGTGAGGATCGGATCGACCCCGAGGTCGGTATTGACGATATAGGCGATGTAGGAGCCGAGGATGATGAACGCCGGATGGGCGATGTTGACGATATCGAGAATGCCGAACGACAGCGACACACCCGAAGCCATGGCCGCATAGAAGCCGCCGATGAGAATTCCGGAGATGATGGCGTTGATCAGGAGATCGAAGGAAAAGATCATTACTCGGCACCCGGCCCGGCGCGAGTGTGCAGGAAGCGCCCCGGCTTGGCTAGAAGAAAAAGCCGGTCCGGCCATGGGGACGCAACCTGCCGCGGACTTGATGCGGGTCGACGGGCTGCTCGATCGCTCCGGATTCCCGCTTTGCGCCGGAATGAGCGGAAGCGGGCTGCACGTACCGGCTAAAGCGCCGTGATGAATTGCACCATGCGCCGGCGCTGGTCGGGATCGGGCAACGCCCCGCGCATGGCGCCGAGATTGTCGGTCATATGCGCTGCATCCGCGGTGCCGGGAATGACCGCGGTCACCCGCGCATCGCCGAGCAAATATTTGAGAAAAAACTGCGCCCAGCTGCCGGCAAAACCGGAAGCCCAAGCCGGCAGCGCCTTGCCGCGTACGCCGCGGAACAGCCGGCCGCGGCCGAACGGCAACGCGGTGAGCACGCCGGCCTTCACCTCCGCAGCGAGCGGCAGGATGCGTTTTTCGACTTCGCGGTCGTCGATCGAATAATCGATCTGCACGAAATCCGGCCTTTCGCGCGTGAGCACGGCTTCGAGCGCCGGAAAGGCGCGGTGATAAGTCGAAGTGATGCCGATATAGCGGCACAGGCCCTGCGCCTTCCACTCCTTGAATTGCAAAAGCGATTGCTGCGGATCGTCAACATTGTGGAGCTGAAGGAGGTCGAGCTTTGCCGTCTGCAAGCGGGCGAGCGAACGCTTAAGCTCGCTGGTGTCGGGGGCTTCGAGTTTGCTGGCGATGAACAGTTTTGCGCGTAAGCCCCCGGGCGCGGTCGCCTCGCCCAATACGCGCTCGGCGTCCCCATAGGTCGACGCCGTGTCGATCAGCGTACCGCCGCTTGCGACGAGCGCCTGGATCACCGCCGCCGCTTTACGCCGCGTCGCTGCGTCATCGGTATCGAAAACTTCGGCGGTGCCGAGCCCGACCGCCGGCAGCCGCTCGCCGCTACTGGGGATAGCGCGGGTGATCGGCGGCGCCGGGGATTGCGCGAACGCGGCCGGCGCCAAATTCGTCACTGCCGCGGCCGCTGCTGCCGCCGCCGCCGCCGCCGCCGGAAGCCTCGCGAATTCGCGCTGCGTCAATCGCATCGGCATGTCACTCTCCTTCCACCGCGCCCGCCGCCATGAGCTTGGCGCGGCGTTCCTGCGCCCGCCCCAAAGCGGCCGACAAGATCAGCCAGACCGCCGCCGCCGGCGCGGCCACGAGCGCGATCGCACCCAGTTTCAATCCGAGCGCTTGCAGGCTACCGAACACCCAACCGTACAGCGCGTCGGAGCCGCGATAAATGACCACGTCGATCAAATTCTTGGCTTTGTATTTTTCTTCACGCCCGAGCACCGTGTAGAACACCTGGCGCGCCGGAGTGGCGACGGAAAAGTGCATCCACCGTTGAGTCACCTGGACGACCAGAACCACGGCGAGCGTCGGCACCAGAAAGACGGCGATGAAGCCGGCCACGTAGACGGCCGGCAGCGCCGCGGCGGTAAGGCCGGTGCCGAAGCGCTTGAGCAATTGAGCGGTGGCGAAAATCTGCGTCGCGAGCGTCAGGAGATTCACCGCAAGGTCGATGGCGGCAAAAATGCGGGTCTGCGCGCCGGCGCCGTGCACGCCGGCGGCGACCAGGTGGATCTGCTGGAAATAAAGGATCGTTGCGCAGAACGACTGCAAGCTGATCCAGGCGGCGATACCGAGCAGATAAGGCGAACGAATGAGCTCGGGCAGCGCCGCGAAGGCGCTGCCGCCGAGGCGCTGCGGCTCGGCTTGCACGCCCTCGTGCGCGGCCGCCGTGCGTTCTAGCCGCCAGACGCAGAGCACCGCCGCTTCCAGCAAAATCACCGCCGGAATGAGGAGATTCACCGGGCCGAGCGGCACCGACAGCCCGATCGTAATGACCGGACCGAGCAGCGCTCCGGCGGTGCCGCCGGCGCCGATGAAGCCGAACAAGCGCTTGCCCTGGTCGGCGGTGAACAGGTCGGCCATGAACGACCAGAACACCGCAACGGCGAACAGGCTGAACACCGCGACCCACACATAGAAAACGCGCGCGACGATCGCCGTGACGATGTGGAGAGTCAGAAATAGCCAGAACAGCGCGAGGTTGGCGGCAAAGAAGTGATAGACGACCGGGATGAAACGCGCACGCGGCAGCTTCGCCACCACCGCGCCGTAGAGCGGCTGCGCCACGAGCAGGGTCACGAACGTCGCGGTAAACAGCCAGGGCAGGTTCCGCACGCCGCCGGCAATGCCCATCTCGTCACGCAGCGGGCGGAGCACGTAGTAACCGGCGAGCAACGTGAAGAAATAGGCAAACGACCACAGCGCGGCCGCGCGTTCCTGCGGCGTCGCCGGCACCGCCCGCGCGACCCGACGCTGCAGCGATGCGATGGCGCCGGTCGTTGCGCCGGTCGTCCCGACGCTCATTGCGGCAATGACAGCTTCTGCTTCAGTTCGGCTGCGCTCACCCGCTGGCCGTAACCGGGCCCGCCGCGCTGGAACAGCTTGGCATCGGCGAGCTTGCCGACGACAACCGGCTCGAAGCCGGCGTCGCGCACCAGGCCGGCCGCTGCACGCACCGCCTCGGCATCGTCGCCCGCAATGGGAATCGCCAGCTTCGGATCAGGACCGTTCGCTTGGCTCGCAATATACGTGGAGCCCATCGTGTTGAAGGCGCGGACGAGCCGCGCGCCGGGAAGATATTTTTGCGAGGTCACGCCAATACCATTGCGCTCGACCTCCTCGGCGATGGCGCCGTCGCGCGCGGGGACGGCGTTGCAGGTATCGAGCACGATCTTGCCCTTGAGAGCCGCAGCGTAGTCGTGGCCGATCTGCGGAATCGCGCCATACGGCACGCTGAGCAGTATCGCATCGCCGAAGGCGATCGCCTGAGGGACGGTGCCGGCCTGCGCCAGCGGCCCGAGGCTTGCCACCAGGTCCTTCAGCTCTTCGGGATGGCGGTCGGAGAAAAACACCTTATGGCCATCCTTGACCCACAACCCGCCGATCGTGCTGCCGATATGACCCGCGCCGATGGTGCCGAGGGGTATCTTGGCGCTGCCGCCCTGGGCTCTGCTGCTCGCCGGCCACAAAGCCGCGCCCAGCATCAAGGCGCCGCCCGCGGCCAGCACCGTGCGGCGGCCGTAGCCGACGGAATCGTGTTTGGTCATGGGAATCCCCTCGGGTTCGCGTTCCGGGAATCTCCCGACGTGGGAAGTGTTGCCGGCACCTCATCAACACCGCTCGCGCCCGGCCGCAGTCAGGTGCGCAACGCATGGTCGGCATGCGTATAAGGCGGCTTGAGGGCGTCAGCTGCGGTAAGCGTTCTATTTTCATGCTGCCGCCGCGTGTGATGTAATTTTTCCGTAACCGCGGACTCGGTCTCCGATAACTTTGCGACAAATCAGATGCGCAGCGCGTGGTCGGCGTGCGTGTAGGGCAGCTTCAGCGCATCGGCGACGGCCCGGTAGGTGACGTGGCCGTCGTGCACGTTGAGGCCGTTGCGCAAATGCGCGTCGGCGGCGAGCGCCAAGCGCCAGCCTCTGTCGGCGAGCGCGAGCACGAACGAGGTGGTCGTGTTGCTCAGCGCGAACGTTGAAGTGCGCGCCACCGCGCCCGGCATATTGGTGACGCAATAATGCACCACGTCGTCGACCACATAGGTCGGCTGCGAATGCGTGGTCGGCCGTGAGGTCTCGGCGCAGCCGCCCTGGTCGATGGCGACATCGACGATCACCGAGCCCGGCTTCATGGCTTTCACCGTCGCCGCCGAAATCAATTTCGGCGCGGTCGCGCCGGGAACGAGCACCGTGGCGATCACCAGGTCGGCGCGCCGGCACAACAGCTCGATCACGTCACGCGTGGAGAAAACGGTGCGCACGCGGCCGCCCAATTGCGCGGCGACGCGGCGCAGCGCTTCCGGATTGCGGTCGAGCACGGTCACGTCGGCGCCCATGCCCGAAGCGATCAGCGCCGCATTGGCGCCGGCGACGCCGCCGCCGAGGACGAGGACGTTGGCGGCGCCTACTCCCGGTACGCCTCCGAGCAGCACGCCGCGCCCGCCGTTCTCCTTTTCCAGGCATCGCGCGCCGACATGTGGCGCCATGCGGCCGGCGACTTCGGACATCGGCGTGAGCAGCGGCAGCGTGCCGCCCGCGCCGGTCACGGTCTCGTAGGCGATCGCGGTGACGCCGGAAGCTAGCAGATCTTCGGTCTGTTCGCGGTCGGGTGCGAGATGCAGATACGTGAACAGCACCTGGCCGCGGCGCAGCATTTTGCGCTCGGCGGCGAGCGGCTCCTTCACCTTCACGATCAATTCGGCGCGGCCGAACACTGCGCCGGCGTAATCGACGATCTCCGCGCCGGCGGCGCGATAATCGGCGTCGGGCAGGCCGGCGCCCGCTCCGGCGCCGGTCTCGACCACCACCTCGTGGCCCTTGTCGGTGAGCTCGCGCACCGTCGAAGGCACGATACCGACGCGATATTCGTTGTCCTTGATCTCTTTGGGCACGCCGACGAGCATGGCGATCCTCTTGCGGACGACAGCGCACAGACGACAGAGGATGGAAAGGCGGTCTTCGTCAGTCGCAAGTTTTCGGTCCGCTGTCGTCCGTCATCCGTCGTCTGCTCACGCCTCCACCGGCTCCATGCCGACGATCTCGATGCCGAAGCCGGAGAGACCGACAAATGTCATCGGGCGCGACGAGCTTAAAAGCCGTATCGAGTTGACGCCGAGATCCTTGAGGATCTGTGCGCCGAGACCGATTTCTCGCCATTGCCGGCTGCGCGCCTCGCCGGACGCGGTTTCGTCGGACTTCGGAATCGCGACCACGGGCACGCCGGCGGTGCCGTCGCGCAGCAATACCAGCACCCCTTTGCCCTCGGCTTTGAAGCGCGCGAGTGTCTTATGAATCGACTTCGCGCCGCCGAACACGTCGGCAATGATGTCGGCGCGATGCAGCCGCGTGAGCACGTTCTTGCCGTCGCCGATGCGGCCATGGACGAAGGCCATGTGATAGACCGGATCGAACGGCGTGAGGAACGCGTAGCCGGTGAGCGTGCCGATCTCGGATTCCACCGGAAACTCGCCGACCCGCTCGATCAGCTTGTCGCGCGCCTGCCGGTAGGCAATCAGCTCGGCGATGGTGATGCGTTGGAGCCGGTGACGCTCGGCGAAGGCGGCAAGCTCGGGGCCGCGCATGACGGTGCCGTCGTCGTTCATCAGTTCGGCAAGGACGCCGACCGGCGGCAAACCGGCGAGCCGGCACAGATCGATGCAGGCCTCGGTGTGGCCGGAGCGCATGAGCACGCCGCCTTCCTTGGCGATCAACGGAAACACGTGGCCGGGCCGCACGAAGTCGGAGGCGCCGCTATTGCCGTTGGCGAGCGCGCGCACCGTGTTGGTGCGTTCCTCGGCAGAGATTCCGGTGGTCAGCCCGTGGCGCACGTCGACCGACACGGTGAACGCCGTGCCCAGCGGTGCATTGTTGAACGCCACCATCGGATCGAGGTGCAGCCGGCGCGCCTCCTCGGGCGCCAGCGGCGCGCAGACGATGCCCGAAGTGTGGCGGATGATGAACGCCATCTTTTCCGGCGTGCAAAGCTTCGCCGCGACAAACAAATCGCCCTCGTTCTCGCGGTCGTCGTCATCGGCGACGATGACGATTTCGCCGCGGGCGAAAGCGGCAATGGCGGTGCTGACGTGTTGGTGGGTGTCGTCCATTTTATTTCTCGTCATTGCGCAATGACGTTCCAGACATAAGTCGCCATCTGCGCATCAGCGTGCCGGCGGCGGAAAGGGCCAATCCGGCGCCTCGCCGACCTGGCCGCGCTGGCGCAGATAATGGTCCGCGATCACGCACGCCACCATGGCCTCGCCGATCGGCACGGCGCGGATGCCGACGCACGGATCGTGGCGGCCCTTGGTCGAAATCTCGGTGTCGCGGCCGTAGCGGTCGACGGTGCGGCGCGGGGTGAGGATCGACGACGTGGGCTTGACCGCAAAGCGCGCGACGACCGGCTGCCCGGTGGATATGCCGCCCAAAATGCCGCCGGCATTGTTGGAGAGGAATACCGGCTTGCCGTCATTGCCCATGCGAATCTCGTCGGCATTGTCCTCGCCGCTGAGTTCGGCTGAGCCGAAGCCGGCGCCGATCTCGACGCCCTTGACCGCGTTGATGCCCATGAGCGCCGCGGCGAGATCGCCGTCGAGTTTGCCGTAGATCGGCGCGCCGAGACCCCCCGGCACGCCCTCGGCGACGATCTCGATGACCGCGCCGATGGAGGAGCCGCTTTTGCGCACGCCGTCGAGATAATCTTCAAGCATGACGGCCGCCTTGGCGTCGGGACAAAAGAACGGATTGCGCCCGACCTCGGCCCAATCCCAGCGCGCGCGATCGATCCGGTGCGGTCCCATAGCAACGAGCGCGCCGCGCACGGAGAGCCCCTGCACGACCTTGCGCGCAATGGCGCCGGCCGCGACCCGCGTTGCGGTCTCGCGCGCCGACTGGCGGCCGCCGCCGCGATAGTCGCGCAGGCCGTATTTGATGTCGTAGGTGTAGTCGGCGTGGCCGGGCCGGTATTTGTCCTTGATGTCGGAGTAGTCCTTCGAGCGCCGATCGACATTGTCGATGATGAGCGCAATCGGCGTCCCGGTGGTCACCTGCTTGCCGCTCGCCTCGTCAACAAATACGCCGGAAAGAATCTTCACCGCATCCGGCTCCTGGCGCTGGGTCGTGAAGCGCGACTGGCCGGGGCGGCGGCGGTCGAGGTAGGGCTGAATGTCGGCTTCGGTCAGCGCAATGCGCGGTGGGCAACCGTCGACCACGCAGCCGATCGCCGGCCCATGGCTCTCGCCGAAGGTCGTGACCCGGAACATATGGCCGAAGGTGTTGAAGGACATGGCTTAAGGACTTGCTGCACGCAATGGCGCTGGAGCGCCTTTCGGCTTGGTAGCCCGCCGATTCTAGCCGGTCAAATGCGTTTGCTACGTGGAAAAGCGCAACGCGTAGGCCGGATCGAGCGGCTCGAAATCCGGGAACGATGCAGCGGCGCTAACGCCGACCCCGGATTGCGCAAGGCGCAATCCGGGCTCCATCTTACGCATAGCGCGCCATGGCGCCGCCGGCGAAGACGTAGACCACGCCGTGGGCGATGTCGGCGTGGGCGGCTTCTTCGTGCGGCAGGATGTTAAAGTGCGCGATCAGGCCGCGCGCGACGCCGCCGTGCGCCGCGACCACGGTGTCGCGGTCGACCGATGCGTACCAGTCGCCGACGCGCTTGGTCAGCGCCGCATAACTTTCGCCGCCGGGCGGGGTAAATCCCCATTTGTCGCGCTCGCGCTCGGCGAGCGCATGCGGCGAACGCGCCTCGATCTCGGAGAGTTTCAAGCCTTCCCACGCGCCGAATGAAATCTCGATGAGCCTGGCGTCGCGCTGGTAGGCGCGCGGATCGAGATCGAGCGCCGTGCGAACCAGCTCCATGGTCTCGCGCGCGCGCGTCAGCGGGCTCGACACATAAGCGCAATCGGCCGCCGCGCGGCCGTCGCGCACCAACAGATCGCGGAGCAGGTCGCCGCAATGTGCGGCCTGGCCGCGGCCGCGGGCGTTGAGCGCAGTGTCGCGATGGCCCTGCAGGCGCTGCTCGACGTTCCAGTCGGTCTCGCCGTGACGGACGTAATAGAGGACCGGCATGGTTTGATTCGGACGACGGAAGACAGAGGACCGAGGACAGAAGGTGCTCCTCAGTCATACTTGCCTGTCGTCTGTCCTCCGTCGTCCGCTGCACCGACCACGATATCCGGCGCGTCGGGATGCTTCATGCCGACGATGTGATAGCCGGCGTCGACGTGATGCACTTCGCCGGTCACCCCGCGCGACATGTCGGAGAGCAGGTACGCGCCCGCCTCTCCCACTTCCTCGATGGTCACGTTGCGCCGCAGCGGCGCGTTGCCTTCGTTCCATTTGAGGATGTAGCGGAAATCGCCCACGGCGGAAGCGGCGAGTGTCTTGATCGGCCCCGAGGAAATAGCGTTGACGCGGATGTTCTTGGTGCCGAGATCGGCGGCGAGATAGCGCACCGACGCTTCGAGCGCGGCCTTGGCGACGCCCATGACGTTGTAGTGCGGCATCCACTTCTCCGCCCCGTAATAGGTGAGCGTGAGCAGCGAGCCGCCGTTCGGCATCATCTTCTCGGCGCGCTGCGCAATCGCGGTGAACGAATAGCAGCTGATCAGCATGGTCTTGGTGAAATTGTCGGCGGTGGTGTCGACGTAACGGCCGTCGAGCTGATCGCGGTCGGAAAACGCGATCGCATGGACCAGGAAATCGATGCCGCTCCAGGCGGATTGCAGCGCGGCGAACGCGGCGTCGATCGTTGCCGCCGCCGCGACGTCGCAATCGCCGACTACGATGCCGCCCACTTCCTGGGCGAGCGGCTCGACGCGTTTTTTCAGCGCATCGCCCTGATAGGTGAAAGCAAGCTCGGCGCCGTGAGCGCGGCATGCCTTGGCGATGCCCCAGGCGAGCGAGCGCTGGTTGGCGACCCCCATGATCAGGCCGCGCTTGCCGCGCATGAGGCCCGAGACTTCCGGCATCGCGCTGACCCTACTACTTTAGACGTCCATCCCAGGCCCCTGCCGTCTCCTATGGCATAGGGCCGTGGGACCCAGCAAGCGTGCGCCGCGGGGCTTTACGCCTTGGCGCGCTTTGAGGAATAGTCGGCTTTCGGTGGTGTTGTTTGGGTGTGGACCCAAGACGCAATAGCGGCCGCGCGAGTCCTTAAAATCATCCATAACCGGCGGAGCGCACGATTGGGTGAATTCCGGGTTGAGATCGAGGCGGCCATTCCGGCGCTGCGGCGTTACGCGCGGGCGCTCACGCGCGACACCGAGACGGCCGACGACATCGTGCAGGACACGCTGGTGCGCGCGCTGCGTTCCGAGCACTTGTTTCACGGCGGCGACGCGCGCGCATGGCTCTACACGATCCTGACCAACCTCAATCGCAACCGGCTGCGGACCCTGTCGCGGCGTCCGGTACTCACGCCGATCAAGGACAGCGACGCCGCGACCGGAGGTCCGGAAGCCGGCGGCCGCGATATCGGCCGCGCGCTCGACGAACTGGCCGAGGAGCCGCGCGCGGCGTTGCTCCTGGTCGTGCTCGAAGGCCTCACCTATCGCGAGGTCGCCGAGGTGCAGGGTGTGCCGATCGGCACGGTGATGTCGCGGCTCGCCCGCGCCCGCATGCAAATCAGGTCGTATCTGGACGGCGAGCGACCGGCGTTGCGCCGCGTGAAATGACGAAGAGAGAAGGCGATGATCGACCGAGACTCCATTGTGACTGAAGACGAACTCCACGCCTATGTGGACGGCGAGTTGCCCGCCGAGCGCCGCGGCGCGGTCGAGTCATGGCTTGCGACGCATCCGGACGATGCGGCCCGCGTCGCCGCCTGGCGCAGCCAGGCCGAGCTCATTTGCGCGCGCTACGGCGCCGTCGCCGACGAGAAGCCGCCACAGCGGCTCAATGTGGCGCGGCTGGCGCGCAGCCGGCGGCGCGGCGTCGCCGCAATGGCCGCCGCGGCTGCGATTGTCGCCTTCCTTGCCGGCGGCGTCGCCGGCTGGTTCGCGCGCGGCGCCGAGGCAACCTCGCCGTCGGACCTGACGCGCTTTACCACCGACGCGCTCGACGCCTACCGGCTCTATGTCGTCGAGGTCCGCCACCCGGTCGAGGTCCCGGGCGACGAGCGGCCGCATTTGGTGCAGTGGCTGTCGAAGCGGGTCGGCTCGCCGGTGCGCGCTCCCGAACTGGAGAAGATGGGCCTGAAACTTGTCGGCGGCCGGCTGTTGCCCGGCCCGACCGGGGCCACGGCGTTCTTCATGTATGAGACCCCGTCGGGCGAGCGTTTCACGCTCTATTGCGGGCATACCAGCGATCAAGCCACCGCGCTGCGTTACATGGCCGGAGATCGCAACGCGGCGTATTACTGGGTCGACGACAATCTGTTCTACGTGCTTAGCGGACCGGCGGAGCGCGACAAGCTGCATGCGATCGCGCAAGCCGCCTACGATCAGATCGATGTGCGCGCGCCGCAGCAAGGCGGGTAACAAAGGCGGTGATTCGTCGTCTCTTTTCGTCTAGGATGACCGGATAGCCATACCGACTCCGAAACGAAGAGACGTACGATGAGCATGACATCGACGATCGACGCTAAAGCGGACAGCAGCGCGCGAGCGGCGCCGCAATTTAAGCCGCTGACCAAGCACATCGGCTGCGAGGTCGAGGGCATCGACTTGCGCGAGCCGCTGGCGCCGGAAGCGGCATCGGCGATTTACCGCGCCTGGCTCGATCGTGCCGTGTTGCTGTTTCGCGATCAGGATTTGACGCAGGAGGATTTGATCCGCGTCACCGGCATTTTCGGCGAGTTCGCGCCGCTCGGCCGGCCTGCGCACACGCTGCCCAAGGGGTTTGCGAAAATCCTGCCCAACATCATGCTGATTTCGAATATCCGCGAAAACGGCGAGACCATAGGCGCTTTGCCCGACGGCGAGATGATGTTCCATCACGACACCATCCATCGCGACGAGCCGCACAAGGCGACGCTGCTCTATTCGGTGGAGATTCCGACCTATGGCGGCGACACGCTGTTCGCCAGCGGCACCGCCGCCTACGACGCGCTCGACCCGGCGATGAAAAAGAAGCTCGAAGGCTTAAGGGCGGTCAATTTCTACGTCTACAATTCGGTCAAGCGCAACGACAAGCAGGCCGTCGATGCCACGAGCCAGGCGGTCCATCCGGTGGTGTGCACGCACGAGGAAACCGGCCGCAAGGCGCTCTACGTCAACCGGCTGATGTCGGTTCGCATCGAGCGCATGGCCGAAGCGGAAAGCGACGCGCTCCTCAATTTTCTGTTCGACCATTCGGAGAAGCCGGAATTCGTCTATACCCACGTCTGGCGCAAAGGCGATCTCATCGTCTGGGACAATCGCTGCTCGAGCCATGCGCGAACGGATTTTCCCGCGGACCAACGGCGGCTCCTTTTGCGCACCACCGTCAGGGGCACCTGCCGGCCGTATTGATTTATTGCTTTTTGGACCGCGGCGCACGCCGGCAGACAAGGCGATTGGCATTGCGGTGCGGCCGGACTCGCCCGTCTACACGCCGCAACAGCTCGCCCGCCGCAATGTCTGCGAGCCGGCGCCGATCCCGCTTGCGGAAATGCAGCGCACCTACGAATGGGTGAAGAGCTGGGCCATGCTGGAGACGACACGCACCCCGCTCGATCTCGCCAACGTGGACGTGCAGGCGCTCGCCCATGCCGCGGCGTGATCCGCCCGTCTCGGCCGCGATCGGCAATAGCCATTCTGGCGGCGATCGTCCGTTCGCGTTGCCTGCGCGCGCGACGATCGATGCTGCGGGTGACGGCAATGAACGGACGATTAACCATTTGCGCTAAGGCTGCATTTCATCGTCGATGGCGACCGGCGTCGTTCGCCGGGGCATCCACGCCTCGCTTGCAGCGGCCATGACGAAAGTGCCGGGAGCCAGCAATGCATCAACTATTGCGATGTTTGTTTCTGGTCCTGGCTTTTATACTTTTAGCTGCGAGCGCAACGTCCGCGGCACGACGGGCCGACTGCCGGAAGAGTGCCATCGAAAAGTTACATGCCTTGGCGCCCGATGGCTTCGCCATTTACCGAGAGATCGCAGACAAGAAGTTTTTTACCGGTTGGATCACTTGCGGCGACCTGCAGCTTGGGCTGTCCACCGCGGTCCATGAATCCGTCCACTTTATCACCGCGGAAAAGGACGCATTTCCCCTGGTCGGCGGCGGTGAAATCAAACGGCCGCATGAAGCGTCCAAATTTTTTCCGCCGTCCGCCATCGCCGAAAAGTTCAAGGCCAGCGATTTTGTGTCGACCTACTTGCGGCCCGGCAGTTCCAGCTCGGCGACAGATTTTCTTTATCTTCTGGACGAACTGAATGCGTATTCGCATGACCTCAATGCCGCGGTCGATTTGAACAGCTTGCATCCGGCGGATGAAGAAGTCGATCATCGCGACGGCCTGGCGGCGGCGATGGCGTTCGTGGCCGTCTATGTAAAGACGGCGGCGGAAACCGAGCCGGCGACCTGGCGCGGTCTGCAGAAGCCGGAGGTCGCGAAAACTATCTCGGCGCTGTGGGGACGAGCTGAAACCGTGATGGCACGGTCCTGCGGGATTCCCAACTTCGGGACCGAGGACAAGACGTTCATCCGCAGGTTCTGTGCCGAAAATTCGCAAGCGGCGCTGCAGAAGCTGCTCGGGCGAGCGCCGGTTTGTCCCACGGAATGTCTGAAATCGGCGGCGAAGACCGCATCTCGCCGCTAGCCGGGTTCGACACGGATCAACGCGAATCAACCTCGCGCTGAAACGGCAGAAAAATTCCGGCGTGCGGCGGCGAAATGCGCCGCCGCGCGCCGTTTACGGTCCGATGATGCTACCAGGCGTGATGATGATGATGATTGTGGTGCCACACGCGAACGACGCTGTGGGTCACCGTTACGTGAGCCGGTAGAACTTGCGTGACGTGCAGATTGACGTGGCGGACCGATGCCACCGTCCGATAGTTAATGCGCTTCACCGCATGAATGTGAACGATCGGCTGGATCCTTGTCACATGCACGACGCGGCGAACCTTGACCACGTGCTTGGTGCGCCAAGTGTTGTGAACGCGGACGATGTTCGTCACTTCGTGGACGGTCCGGTATTTGTGGACGGTCCTGTAGATGTACTTGGCGTGAGCGCTTGCATCGTTTGACGAGCCGACGAGAACCCAACCGGCGATGAACGCAACAAACAACACACTTATAGCTTTCAGCACGTTTCCCCTCCATTCCTCCTCACGCTTGTGCCGCAAGGATCATGGTAACTGTGCACCAAATAACGGTCAACTGTCATAAAAGTTTTGTATTCGTTCCAAATCAGAAAGCGATAAGCGTACCTGAAAAACGTTCACTGTTTGGATCGAGTCTGATGAACAGTCATTCAGGCAAGTCTGATGAATGGCTATTCAGAAAACCGCGCGCTCGACGATAAAGCCGGCCGATCGCTGCGTGATTCGACGCTCGACGCCGATTGCGCTGCGACGTCGAAGCACTCGGACTGCCGCCCGACAGGTTGGCCCGCTCACATGTCCTTGCGCGGATCGTACGGCTTCTCGCCGCGCCACTTTTTCATCAGCGCGTCGAAATCGGCATCGCTGCGCTCAGGCAAGACGATTTGGATGGTGGCGAGGAGGTCGCCGCGGCCGGATTTTGCCGGGAAACCCTTGCCGCGCAGCCGGAAGGTGCGTCCGCCGTTCGTCCACGGCGGAATGGTGAGATCGACATGGCCGTCGAGCGTCGGCACGCGCACCTTGCCGCCGAGCGCTGCCTCGTAAAGCGTGATCGGCAGGTCGAGCTTCAGGTCGGCGCCGTCGAGCGTGAACAGCTTATGCGGCGCGACCGCAACGGTGATTAGGACGTCGCCGGCACCCGCCTGGCCGGGCATGCCTTGGCCGCGCAGCCGGACGTGCTGGCCGCTGGTGATGCCCGCGGGAATTTTCACGTCGACGTCCTTGCCGGTCGGCAGCCGCAGGCGCTTGGTGATGCCCTTCGCCGCTTCCGGCAGCGTCACTGATATTTCGGCGTGAACGTCGGCTCCGGCGCCGAAATCCTCGCCCTCAAACGGCGCGCGTGCGCCGCGGCCGCCGCGGCCGCCGCCCGCGCCGCCAAAGGCCTCGCGCAAAATATCCTCGAAGCCGCCGAAGCCGCCTCCGCCCCCGCCGCCGCTCCCGCGCCGGGTCGTGCGGGTAAAGCCCTCTGGCCCGAAGTCGAAGTTTTCGAACCGCGTGTCGCCGCCAAATCCGCCGCCCGGGCTTGCGCCGGCGCCGAACCCTTCGAACCCGTGAAATTTCGGTTTGCCTTCGGCGTCGATCTCGCCGCGATCGAAGGCTTTGCGCTTGTCCTCGTCGCCGATGATTTCATGAGCGGCGTTCAGCTCGGCAAAGCGGGCCGCCGCCTTGGGGTCGTTCTTGTTGGCGTCGGGGTGCAGCTTTTTCGCAAGGCGCCGGTAGGCGCTCTTGATGTCGGCTGCACTCGCTCTGCGATTGACGCCCAGAACTTCATAGGGATCGCGCATCCCCGTGGACTCCGATTCCAATATTTCGGGCCGGGCCCCGCCCGCCCACTTGCCTCACACTTATTGCAAATGTGGGTTTAAAGCGACCGACTCGCAATGCGCAGCCGGATCGCGCGCATTTACGTCACTCCGACAGGCGATCAGCCCGACTTGAGCGGCTTGAGGCTCTTGACCTGCCATTCGCCGCGGGCGGTGCGGCAGGCCGATCCCTGCAGCCAGGCTTGCGAGCCGGCGTTCACGTAACTGGCAAGAAAATCGCGGCAGGGCAGGCCGCCTTCGCTGTAGGAGGAGGCGAGCGGGGTGATATTGCCGCCGACGCCGGTCTGCGGATTCTGCCACGGCACGCTGTTGCCCTTGGCGCCGTGCGCCAGTACGTCGGCCGCGGCCGCCCGCGCATAGGCAAGGTCGGCTTCGGACACTTGGGCGGCGGCCGCATGATCGGCCCGAGGCGTCCCCGGGCGGTCGATCGAGCCGGTCAGCTCCGCGTCGGCATCCGGTTTTGAGAACATCGAATCGAGCTGGTAGGAGCAGCCGGCGCAGGCAACCGCGCCGAGCAGCGCGGCGGCAAGCGCAAGCCGCCGCGGCAGACCACATAGGCGGAACGCCGCGGTTCCGTTATATACAGATCGGCGATGCGCCTGCCGACCGGCCCACACGCGCACCTCGATACTCCGAAGCAAATGTCCGACGCGGCACCTATTGAGCACCCGAGCTGGTTAACAGGCGGTGACTTCACCGAGGCCGACGAGCCCGTGCGCCTGTTCTCCGCCTGGTTTTCCGAGGCCAGGCGCGCCGAGCCGGTCAATCCCGATGCCATGGCGATCGCCACCGTCGATGCCGACGGCATGCCCAATGTGCGGATGGTGCTGCTCAAAGGTTTCGATGCGCGCGGTTTCGTGTTCTACACCAACCTCGGCAGCGTAAAGGCGCATGAGCTTGACGGCGCGCCGAAGGCGGCGCTGACGTTTTATTGGAAATCGCTGCAGCGCCAGGTCCGCGCGCGCGGGGCCGTGGAGCCGGTGTCGGCGGACGAGGCCGACGCTTATTTCGCCAGCCGCTCGCGGATGGCGCAGATCGGCGCCTGGGCCTCGAAGCAGTCGGAAGCGTTGGAGAGCCGCATGGCGTTCGAGAAAGCGGTCGCTCGGTTCGCTGCGAAATTCGGCATCGCGACGGTACCGCGGCCGCCCTACTGGTCGGGCTACCGGGTGGTGCCGCGGGAGATCGAGTTCTGGCAGGAGCGGCTCTATCGCTTGCACGACCGCGTTGTCTTTCGGCGCTCCGACTTGACCGCGCCTTGGAACAAGACCCGGCTTTATCCGTGAGTATGATCAACAAACGTCATTGCGAGGAGCGACCCTCCTACGCTCGCTTGGCGAGCTTCGGAGGGTTGCAGTCCGCCGAAGCGCAGAGCGCGAAGGCGGAAGCGACGAGGCAATCCAGAAATTTGCATTGCTGCGCCTGGATTGCTTCGCTTCGCTCGCAATGACGGTTAGGATAATCTAATGCCACCGACCAACCAGCCGCGCCGCACGCTGCTTCTCACCGGAGCGAGCCGCGGCATCGGCCACGCCACGGTGAAGCGTTTTTCCGCCGCCGGCTGGCGCGTCATCACCTGCTCGCGGCATCCGTTTCCGGAGAATTGCCCGTGGGAGGCGGGTCCGGAGGATCACATCCAGGTCGATTTGTCCGACCCCGAAAATACCGAACAGGCGATCGCGGAGACCAAGCAGCGGCTGCATGGCGAATTGCACGCGCTGGTCAACAACGCGGCGATCTCGCCCAAGGCCGCCGGCGGCAAGCGGCTCGGCTCGATCGAGACTTCGCGTGAGGACTGGCATCACATTTTTCAGGTGAATTTTTTCGCGCCGATCATGTTGGCGCGCGGGCTGCTCGACGAGCTGAGCGCCGCCAAGGGCTCGGTCGTGAACGTCACCTCGATTGCCGGCTCGCGCGTGCATCCCTTCGCCGGGACGGCGTATTCGACGTCGAAGGCGGCGCTCGCCGCGCTCACGCGCGAGATGGCGGCCGATTTCGGTCCGTTCGGCGTCCGCGTCAACGCCATCGCGCCCGGCGAGATCGACACCGCGATGCTCTCTCCCGGCACCGAAAAGATCGTCGAGAACATTCCGATGCACCGCCTCGGCACGCCCGACGAGGTGGCGAAGATCATCTACGTGCTGTGCACCGACACCGCCTCCTACGTGAACGGCGCCGAGATTCACATCAACGGCGGCCAGCACGTGTGAGCCAATTGCCGAGCTGAACGCGGAGGCTTGGCGGCGCCAAGCTAACATGCTTCGCCGGCTGAACCCCGTCGACGGGAGATATTTTTGGGATTGCAGCCGGCCTTAGTAGCGATGCCGGTGATGATAGTAGCGATGCCCGTGATGATAGCGGGGCGCCGCGGCTTCCAGTTTCGGCATAGCGGAGGGGATTGCTAACGGTTGCGCGGCCGCACTCATTGCGCCTTGCCTACTCTGCAGGAATTTGGCGGCCACAGCGCGACTCGGTTCCGCTGCGGTAAAACTCCGCTCCGCTTTTGCAAACATCCTGGGCGAACTGAGCGCTTGGGACGGTGATGCCCTGCTGAGACTGGCGACGGCGCCAACCGGCATAGGAACCGCGGCCGTACTAGAAATAAGGCCGACGCTGGCCGGGGTAGCCGCAAAGGAGGCTTTGTTGAGGTTGCCGAGGGTCCCGACCGGCCTAGCGGCTGTCGCGGCTGTGCGAGAGACAATGCCTGCGCTCGCGGGGGTAGCCGCAAAGGAGGCCTTGTTGAGGCTGCCGAGGGTACCGACCGGCCTAGCGGCTGTCGCGGCTGTGCGAGAGACAATGCCTGCGCTCGCGGGGGTGGCGGCTGCTTGCGGCCTTGTTGCGCTTTTCAGCCCGACCTTTTGGTTCTCCGCGGCTGCCGATGCGCCGATGCACGAGACTATCGCGATCGCTGAAAGTATTACGCATTTCTGCATGGCAAATCCTCAGTCCATCAATGCCGCCGCCAAACACAGTCTGTGGCTAGGATCGTGGCAATTTGAAGGAACAGTTCCACCGTGGCGATGGGGCCCAGACGTTTCGAGCCGCGCTTGTTAACGCGGCTCGAAAATGGGTTCTGCTTGCCGCGCCCTGGCTTACGGTGACGGGTCAGTGACCTTCAGGTTGGAAAAGGTCCAGATGTTGGGGGTTTTTTCGGACCCGTACAGGAACCCCCATAGACCGCCGTCTTTCGGCTCAACTCCCGGAAGATTCGTGTACCACGGCTGATCGTTGAAGTAGATCGAGATTTTGTTGGACTTCAACGTGAGGCGCACCGAGTTTACCACACCGGCCCCGGTCTTTAGCGAAGGGGCCTTACGCCAACTCACGGGCACCAACAACTTGCCATTCTGCAAGTGCAGGAGAGCGGCCTGCCCTGCCGCATTAAATAGGAGCATGAATTGGTTGTTGTCGTCTGGCATCCAAAATTGCAGACCGCCAGAGAACGTACTCGGATCGCTTACCGGACTCACTGAAATATCAACGCACACATCGGCATCCCCGAGGGGGAAAGCTTGAGTAAGCGCCTGGTATAATTTAGTAACTGGCGCCTTACCTTGAAACTTCCCGCCGCCGATCGCGATATCGTCACGCGGCACGGGCCAGGTAGGATCGTTGGACTGGCTGAAATCGTCCGTAAATTGCACGTTGCCGGTGCAACCGGCCGCCCAAGCCGCACTCGTCGCCAAAGTCGCTGCAATAGCGACGACAGCGCTCATGAGTAATCTCGCGGTCATACGTTTTCTCCCCTGGAATTCGAGCCGCATCGACGCTTAGCATAATAGCCACACCAAGCTGGACTTGACAATAGTAAAACCCTTGCTGACCTGTTAGAGTTGACAACTGTAAAGCCATTAGAGCACTATCGTTTTTCACTTCATTCGGCTAATCAAATTGTGGGGCAACCCGGCCGAATACGACTAGCCGGTACAAGGTGGCGTCGATGAAGTATTTCCTTTTGGGAGCGATCACCGCGTCGGCAATCACATATTCGATTGCGACAGTCGTTCCGGCGGTCGCGCAAACAACGACCCCGCAGCCGTCATTGGCTCCTAACCCCCAGATTGAAATTGCATACGTAAAGCCCGCGAACCCAGCGCTTACGTCGATTTATGCGGCTCTACAACAGCGGAAGGTGCTCGAAACCCTGCAGCTATTTTTGGCGCCGCTGAAGCTGCCGCCCGACCGCAAGTTGGTCGTGAAGTTCGATCAGTGCGGCGGCACCACCGGCATTCCATATAAGCAACGCGGACCGGTAACGATTTGCTACGAATACGTGGCGCAGATCCAACAATTGGCGCCAAAGACCGCAGTCACGTTGGTTCAAGGGTCTGTTACACCGGAGACAGCGATCGTCGGGCCGGTTGTGCAGGCCGTGCTGCAGCAGGTCGCAATTGGCGTGTTCGACTCTCTGAGTTTGCCGGTCTGGGGCCGTGTCGACGATGCCGCCGACCGTTTGTCTGCTTTTGTAATGCTCCAATTCGGCCCGGACATCGCCTGGAACACAATCGTCGGTACCGCTTGGTTCATGTCAGGCAACGCCACTGCCGCACCCGATCTCTCCAGTGTCGCCGGGGCAGTCGCGCAACGGTACTATACAACGCTTTGTATCGCCTATGGCGGGGAAGTGCGGGGCGCAAAGGTAACCGCTGCTGGCGCCGATTTCCGGAATTTTGTCCAGTCGGCGCAGAACAGCGCGGCGGGAGACCTGCCGCAAAGCCGCGCGCAGTCTTGTCCTGACGAATACGATACGATCAAGCAAGCATTCGACAGTCTGATTCTGCCGTATGTAGATCGGATGCTGCTCCAGAAAGTGCAAGCAACAAAATGGGTCAGTTTTGGTGGATGAGTAAATGAATACGTGTCTGACCGAGCCAAGACGCGTCGGAATGCGTATGGATAATCAGCCCAAGATGGCTAAGCGTGGAATTGGTCAATGAAGCACACTGGTTCGACGCTGGCATTGGTAGTGAATGCAATTTGTCTTTGCGCGCCAGTAGGGCAGGCGCACGGCCAGCAACTGGTCTCCGATCTCAACGCCTATAATATTCAGGTCGACTATTATGCTCCGAGGGATCCTTCTCTTCAGCCGCTTTATCAGCGGCTGAAAAATCGAAAGGTGCTGGAAGAACTCGGTCAATTTCTCGCGCCACTGAAATGGCCAAAGACATTGCGGCTGCTTGCCAAGCAGTGCCCCGACTCCGGAGTACCTCGACCGGAAGTTTTTTACAATCCGACCGAATACTCCGTGACCGTCTGCTATCAGTTGTTCACCAAGTCTCTGGAGCCGGCCGCCAATACGACGCAAGTCGGTGGCGCAAACGCCGGGTTCGCAATTCCTCGGGAGGTCCTCGTGGGCGGGCTGGTGGGAACCGTCCTGCATGAGGCAGCTCGCGCCGCATTCGACATGCTGCAAGTACCGGTTTTGGGTTCTGATGAAGACGCCGCGGACCAGTTCGCAGGCCTCGTCGCGCTGCAGTTTGGCAATGACGTGGCGGAAACAGTGATAAAGGGTACCTACGTGCTATGGAGTCAGTACGAGTACGAACTTCGCCAGAATGATGTGCCGTATAATTTCGCAAGCGCATCCGGCGTGGCCCAGCAGCGCGCTTACAATATTCTCTGCATCGCCTACGGCGGCAGGCCTGCAACTTTTAAGCAGTTTGTTGACAAGGGCTTGTTACCGGCGAGCCGCGCCGGCGATTGTGCTAACGAGTATCGCCAGGCAGCTAATGCGTTCGATCAAACCATCAAGCCGCGCGTAGACTCGGCTATGATGCACAAACTTCTAACCATGACTTGGATCACACCCGACGATCTCAAGTGAGACAGCCCGGGCGGCAGGCGTATCCCGATCAAAATCGTTAATCGGATCGCGATTCAAACAGTTTGCCGCCGACGGCAAAGATCGCCGAACCGCGCGGCAGCATCGCCGCATCCCGATCCGCCATTATGGTGAGTGAAGCTCCGACATCCAGACGCCGCGGCTAAAGGTTGCCGCGATTAATCTGTGTTGCGCCTCTTGAACCAGCAGCGAGGTGACCACAATCGGTCGCGCATCCTTATCATTCGGAAGTCCGGACTTGAACGGAATCCATGCCTTGAGGCTATCGTCACGATAGTAGACGCCATCATCCATGCCGACATAGACGGGGTTCGAGGCGCCTTTCGCGGCTGCAATCGTATGGGCCGAATTGTTTGGCAAGCCAGACGAAAGATTTGTCCAGGTTTCACCGCCGTCAATGGTCCCAAACACTTTGAACTGCGCGTTGTGACCCAGAAATGTCACCCAAACGCGCCGGGGATCGGTTGGGCTAACCGCCAAATTAGTCACCTCCACTTCGGCCAGGGGCAAATTTCTCCCGACCGATAGCCATTTTGATCCGCCGTCGGTGCTGCGAAACACTCCGCCTCCGCCCAAGAAAGGCGTCCTCGGATCTCCGGTGCCCGCCCGATGGATCAGATCGCGTTCGCCAGCCTTCGCGACGTAGATTGTTTTTGGATCGGCCGGTGAGATGGCGACTTGCCTGCATTCCACACTGCTGCCAAGCGCCCCATTGGTTAAATTCTGCCAGTTATCAAAGCCGCGATTGGCGTTGTGCCAAAGGTCGGCGTAGCAGGCATAAACGCCGCTGGGATCGGCCGGCCCCAAAATGTACGGCGTTACCCACTGGCTTTGCACGTAGTAACGTCCTCCAATCGTGGGGGTGATATTCGTCCACGGGCCATCGTTCGGGGCGTCGTCAGTTCGCTGGATGGCTTGATTCCCATTTGCGTAAAGGACGTTGGGATTCTGCGGGTCGACTTGGCAGACGAATCCATCGCCTCCTAAAACCTTGTCCGTCGTGCCATTGATATTGAGGCGGTAAGTCCCATTGTCCTGTGCACCGTAATAGAGCACGTCAGGCTGCTGAGGACTGCTGCACACGCTATAGATTTGAGCAATCGTAATCCCCGTGTCCATCTTGGTAATACTTTTCCAAGTCTCGTCCCCGCCCGAACCGGGCTTGTCCGGATCCGTCGAAAGATAAATTCCGCCATCGGTGGCGGCGTAAAGCGAGCCGCCATGATAGGCCATCATATGAATGTCTGCGTGAACGTAGTTGGACGCACCTTCTTTGTCCCACAGCGACGTCCTCGTCCAGGTTCGACCTCCGTCGTTCGATCCCCAGGTATCGATCCCTCCAACATGCACAAAATCGGCATTGGTCGGTGAAACTGCCATCGCGATATCGTAGAACGACTGCGTAGCGAAATCGTTGTCCTGGCGACCGAAGACGTTTTTCTTGTTCAATGAGATCGGTAGCGGTGTGTTTGCGTTCTTCGGTAGAGGATCCGTACTGGAGCGCTTTGCGAAGGTGTTGCCGCGATCGTCAGAACGATAAAGTCCGATGGTGAATCCCGTCCCGGAGCCGTAGAGCACGTAAAGCGTATCCGGACTTGCTGGCGTCACCGCAAGCCGGACCCGGTCATCGATGGAGCAGTCGCTAGGGGTCGGCAGCCCGCCATGCAGCTGCGTCCAGGCCTGACCCGTGTCGGTGGACCGGAAGACTACGGTCGTGCATGTCCGGCCCGCAACCTGCGTAGAAGTCGCATAGACGATCGACGGATCGGTCGGGTGAAATACGACATCCCAAAATAGGCCGCCCTTCACCGGGGACCATCTCTGTCCGCCATCGGCCGTGCGCCACAATCCTTTCGTGGTAGCGGCCATTAGAATTGCAGGCTTTGATGGATCGATAGCCAGCCGGTAGCCGTACACGGTTTGACCGGGCTTGGTGGGGTCGAAGCGCAGTCCTGTCTTCTGCCAGCTTTGTCCTCCGTCCGCGCTCGTGAGCACGCCGACCGACGGCGGGCTAAGCCCCGCTCCCCCCGAAACTGTCGTGCTGCCGTCGCCGTCTCCGGTCAGAATGTAGATTGTCTTAGGCGCAAGCGGATCTATAGCAATGTCCTGAATTCCCCGTTGCGGATCATTGCTTACTAACGTCCATTTGTTGCCGTCATCTTTCGTGCGCCACAAGCCGCCTGCTGGAGTTGCAGCATAAATCGTATGCGAGTCGGACGGGTCGAACGCAAACGCGTTCATGCGGCCGACGTCGCCGCCTTCGATGTCCTGCATTGGCGCCTTGGGTCCGACCAAACGCCAATCGCCCGACGCGGTTCCCGTTGGCAGCCCGGCGCCTTTATCCTGTGCGGCACTCGGACCGCAAAGAAGCGATATGGCCAACATTCCAAACAGCAGGTTGAATCGCATTTCGGCGCCTCTGACGGGTTGACCGGATTTCACGCGAAGGCAGCATGCCTCGCTTGGATATCGGCTTAACGCCGATGAGCGTGCCAGCGTGCGCCAGTACATCTTGTTCGAAAGAGTTAAGCAAAGTCACAGCCAGAGCGCAATGCCACCGTTATAACGCATGACCGACCTTGCTACGGCTGCCCGTTCCGCTTGCGCCAGAACGCCACGCGTGTCGCTAACCTGAGCGCCAACGGAGGTTTCGACCATCGATTTTCTCCAAACGAACAGGCCGAATCAAGCCCTGACCTCCCCGTATTTGCGACTTACTACCGTACAGATCATCAAATGCCGCGATCTCACCGACGGCCGACGGCGGCAAGCGGCTCGCTCGATCGAGACTTCGCGCGACGACTGGCGCCACATTTTTCAGGTGAATTTTCTCGCGCCGATCATGTCGTCGCGCGGTCTGCTCGACGAGATCAAGGCGGCCAAGAGCTCGTTAGACGATTCGGCTGTCGAGGATGCGGTCGCTGGCGGCGAGCCGCGCCGATCCATTCATCGCCAGTTCCGATCGGATCGCCGCCAGGCCTGCATCCGTGCGGGCCGATTGTTCGTCCAGCATCCATTGGTACGAGAAGGTGTACACGAATGCGCACCGCGCATAGCGCAGCTGCGAATAGCGCATCAGCCGCACGTCGAGCCGAACGTCGTCGGCGAGCGCTTCGCGCGCTAGCACGTAGCCATCCTCCGCGGCCATGGCGGCGCCTTGGGTAAGATGCGGAGGAAACGTGTGCGCGGCGTCGCCGCCGATGACGACGCGGCCGCGAAACCACGGCCAAGGCAGCAATAACGGCTCGATTGGGCTGTAGACGATGTCGGAGCTTGCGTTCAGCGATGCTGCGACGTCGGCGACGTAGCTGCGATACGGAGCTAGACGCGCTTTGAATAAATCCGGGTAGTCTTGGCTCCTGAAAACGGCGCCGGGCGCTTCCGGACAAATGTGGAAGACGTACATAAGCTCGTCGCCGAGCGGCATGGCGCCCGTCTTGCCGCCGACAGCTAGCAGAAACTCCATGCACCGCACGTAGTCGGGTCGAGGCACTTGCACCCGCCAACCGCCATAACCCGAAGGGCGCGGCGCGAAGGTCGTTCCGACGAGATGGAGCCGCGTGGTCGAACGGATCCCGTCGAAGCCGGAAAGCAAATCGAACGCATCGCTTCGGCCATCTGAAAATACCACCGCGACCCGGTCTTTTTCGTCCTGGATTTCGCCGACGGTAAGCCCGGTGCGCACCTCGACGCCGGCACGCTCGGCGGCCGCGAGCAGGATTTCGTGCAATGTCAATCGCGACAGCGCACAAGTTGCCGGCACCCTCTCGTCGCCGAGCAGGAATTTGTGCTCGACGATCGGCTCGCGATTTTGATCGAAAATGTACATCCGGTCGTAGGCGAACCCGCTCGCCAGTATTTCCGGCAAAAGCCCGAGCGCGTCGTAGACGCGCAGCGCATTCGCGGGCTGGCCGAGCCCGACGCCCGGCACGTCGAAGGCCGGCCGGCGCTCGATGAGGACCACCTCGACGCCGCGCCGCGCGAAGGACGTGGCCGCCGTCAAGCCGCCGACACCGCCACCCACCACCAGCACACGCCGGATATCGCTCATGGGCCGATTCCTGTTCGTGCTGCGCTCCTTGCAATGACGCTCATTGCAAAAAATCAAGCATGGCGGTTTCGGCAAGCACCGCCTCGGGGATCGAGTGGCGCGCCGAGCGGGCGCGCTCTTCGGCGCTTTGCGTCGCCTGCAGGTAGGCGCCGAGGTGGCGGGCGCGCTGGATGATTTTTTTGCCGACCGGCAGGCGCTCGGCCTCGAAGCGAAGGAGCGCGGCTTCCACGTCCTCGCCGTCGAGCGCCTGCGCGAGCGCCGCTGTATCGTCGGCCGCCTTGGAGACCCCGGCGGCGACGTGCGGCCGCGCCACGAACGCGGCGTCGCCGACGATGGCGATGCGGCCGAAGGCGAGGCGCGGGCTTTCCAGATCGTAGATCGGCTGCAGGATCGGCTCGTCGATGCGGCGGACGATGGCGCGAAATTGCGGCGGCAGCAATCGCTCCGCCGCCGCGCGCATGGCGGCGACGGCGTCGCGGCGAATGAGCGGCGGCGGGATCGAAATGGAATGGGTGACGCCGCTGTCGTCGGTCAGGAGAAAGGGAAGCTCGCTCGCTTCGTCCGCGGGCCGGTACCAAACGACGTTGTAACGCCGCTGTCCGACGCGCAGATCGCCGTTGGGGCCGGCCACCGGATAGAACACGCATTGCTCGCCGGGCGGCAGACAGAACGCCATCGAGTCGAATAATTGGTCATGAATCTCGGGCGGGATTGCGCTCTCGGGCAGGAGCGCGCGCCAGGCGCAGTAACCGGCGTAGAGCGGGGTGACGGCGGGCAGGCCTTGGCTCCGTACTGTGGAGCGCAATCCGTCGGCGCCGATCAGAACGTCGGCCTCGCCGATGCTGCCGTCGTTGAGGTGTGCGATGACTCCGTTGGCGGTCTGCTCAAAGGCTTTCAGGCCGCGGCCGCGGTGATAATGCTCCTGCGGAAAGGCATCGCGCAGCACCCGGTAGACGCGCTCCCACGCGGTCAGCACCTGTGGGCATTCGACCGTGAGCGTCACCCGGCCGTCGATATCGAGGAGCTTGCGCGTCCGGGCGATCACGCCGAGATCGCGCGTGTCGAGGCCGAGCGCATCCATGCGCGCGATCAGTTCGGTTTGCGCGACGATACCGGCGCCGCGGCCGGCAAGCTCGCTCTCCACGCGCTCGAAGACGTCGACCGTCCAACCGCGCCGCTGCAGCATGATGGCGGCGAGAAGCCCGCTCATCGAGCCACCGATCACGAGCGCGCGGCGCTGCCTCGCCATGTCGATAAATCCGGCTGTTTCGTTAGGCTATTTCAAAAACCGCGGCGGTTTTCTATATTGTGCCCGGAATCCCTGGAGGAACGCTATGGCTCTGAGCATGCTCGACAAGTCCACCGACCGCGCCGACCGCTCGGCGTGGCCGCCTGCAATCGCCGCCGAATTCGAGCGCGAGAAGCAGAACCATAACGGCTGCGTCGGCTCGACGCTGCTTTCCGAGGACGAGCGCGTGCGGGTGTGGATCATCCGGCTCGCGCCAGGCGAGCGGATCGGGTTTCATCGCCACGTGCTCGATTATTTCTGGACCTCGGTATCGGGCGGGCGCGGCCGCCAGCACCTGCACGACGGCTCTACCGTCGAATACACCTATCGACCCGGCGAGACGCGGCACGAGACCTACGGGCCGGGCCAGTACAAGGTCCACGACTTGGAGAATCTCGGCGACGAGGAGATGGTCTTCATGACCATCGAATTCCTCGACAGCGCCAACAAGCCGCTGGCCATCCCCGAAAAGGTGCGCGCCGCGGCCTGACTTTTCATCGTTCCAAACGCGCGACCATCTCGACGTGCTCCGAATAGCGGAATTGATCGACCGGCGTGACGTCGGCAAGCCGATAGCCACCGCGGACCAGCTCGGCGGCATCGCGCGCGAACGTTCCCGGATTGCAGGACACCGCGACGATACGCGGAACGCCGCTTGCAGCAAGCGCGCGCGCCTGCATCTTCGCGCCCTGGCGCGGCGGATCGAAGACGACGGCGTCGAAGCGGCGCAATTCCACTTCGACGAGCGGATTTCTGAACAGATCGCGCACCTCGGCCGCGATCGGTTTTAGACCTGCGGCCGTCGCGGCGGCGCGCTTGAGCGCGGCGATGGCGGCCTCGTCGTCATCAAAAGCGGATACTTGCGCGCGCTCGGCGAGCCGCAGCGCGAACGGTCCGACGCCACAAAACAGGTCGGCGACGTGGCCCGCGCCGGAGCAAGCGGAAAGCACAAGCCGCGACAGCGCCGCCTCGCCCGCTTGCGTCGCCTGCAAGAACGCGGCCGGCGGCAGCGGCACGGCCGCGGGCCCGATGCGCAAGGTCGGCGCACGCTGTTGCGCGATGAGGTCGCCGTGGCGCGTGAGCCGGGCCAGGTTTTGCGCCGCGGCGACGCGCGCCAGCGCCGTCATCAACGCGGGTTTCAGCGGGCCCGAGCCGCGCACGTCGACATCGAGACCGGCATCGGTCGCCGTCACCTGGATGTCGAGCGGCTTATCCGCGGGCGCCAGCGCTTCGGCGATCGCCCAGGCGGCCGCAAGCGCGCCGGCGAGGCCTTTGGCAAGGACCGGGCAGCGATCGATGGAAATGACGCGGTGCGCGCGCGCCGCCGAGAAACCCACTTCGAGCACGTCGTGGGTGAGGCGGCGGGCGTGGAAGACGGCGCGGCGGCGGCCTTCGCCGTGGGCGTCGATAAGATCGGCGACCGGCGCGTCTAGTCCGGCCTGCCGCAACGCCTCGGCAACGAGATCGCGCTTCCACGCGCGGTAAGACGCACTTTCCCAATGCTGCACGGCGCAGCCGCCGCAGACGCCGAAATGCGGACAGATCGGCGCGATGCGCTCGGCGCTCCGCGTTTCGACGTTGAGCAGCTGCCGCCGGTCCGGGTGGCCGGGCCATGCCTCGACCTCGACTGTCTCTCCCGGCAGCGCGCCGGAAACGTAGATCGGACCGGCCGGCCCATCGGCGATGCCGTCGCCGCGATGGCCGAGCCGGCCGATCGTCAGCCGCTCAACCACGCTCGGCCTCGACGAAAAACTCGCGATTGCCGTCGCCGCCGGGAATCGGCGAGGGAATAATGCCGCCGACGCGCCAGCCGCGCGCGGAGAGAAACGCTTCGATGTCCGCGCAGATCGCGGCGTGAACGGCCGGATCGCGCACGATGCCCTTCTTGACGTGGCGCCGCGCCGCCTCGAATTGCGGCTTGATCAGCGCAACCAGCACCGCACGCTCTTGCAGAAGTTTTTCCACCGCCGGCAGCACGAGTTTGAGCGAGATGAAACTCACGTCGACCGTGGCAAAGTCCGGCGGCTCGGACAAACGCGACGGATCGAGCGCACGGATGTCGGTCTGTTCGATGGAGACGATTTTTTTATGGCTGCGCAGCCGGGCATGAAGCTGATCGCGGCCGACATCGACCGCATAGACGCGTCGCGCGCCGCGCGCCAACAAGACTTCGGCAAAACCGCCGGTCGAGGCGCCGACATCGAGGCAGACGCGGCTTTTCACGTCGAGCGCAAACCGATCGAGCGCGGATGCAAGCTTGACCCCGCCGCGCGATACGTAAGGATGCTCGGGCGCGGCCTCGATGACGGCGGCTGCGGAAATTTCCGCCGACGCCTTGCGCACGGGTACGCCATCGGCATTGACGCGGCCGGCAGCGATGGCGGCCTGCGCGCGGGCGCGGCTTTCGAACAAGCCGCGCCCGACCAGCAGCCGATCGGCGCGTTGTTTGGTCATCTTCAGCGGCGTTTCCCGGGCGCAGCGCAGCACGCAGCGAAGCGCAGTAGTGCGCTGCAGACCCGGGATCGTAACAGATACAAGGCTCGCGACGATCCCGGATCGGCGGTGCACCGCTTCGCGCTGCACCGCATCCGGGAAACGCGGCTATTCACTACCGAACGAGCTTCACCGTCTCGCCGCGACTATTTTGTCCAAGCGCTTCGAACGCCTTCGCGACGATGCCTTTGGCGTCGAGGCCGGCCTTGGCATACATGGCGTTCGGCGAGTCCTGGTCGATGAAGATGTCGGGCAGCGCCATCGAGCGCACCTTCAAGCCGCGGTCGAGCACGCCGTGCTCGGCGAGCGACTGCATCACGAAAGCGCCGAAGCCGCCGATCGCGCCTTCCTCGATGGTCAAGAGCACCTCGTGCTCGCGGGCGAGCCGCAGCAGGAGATCGACGTCGAGCGGCTTGGCGAAGCGCGCGTCGGCGACCGTCGTCGACAGCCCGTAGGTGGCAAGCTCGTCGGCGGCCTTGAGACATTCGCCAAGCCGCGCGCCATACGAGAACAGCGCCACTTTGGTGCCTTCGCGCACGATGCGGCCTTTGCCGATTTCGAGCGGCTTGCCTTCTTCGGGCAGCGGCACGCCGCGGCCTTCGCCGCGCGGATAGCGCAGCGCCGAAGGCCGGTCGTCGATCGCGACCGCCGTCGCCACCATATGCACCAGCTCCGCTTCGTCGGCCGGCGCCATCAACACGAAGCCGGGCAGGCAGCCGAGATAGGCGATATCGAACGAGCCGGCATGGGTCGGCCCGTCGGCGCCCACGAGGCCGGCGCGGTCCATGGCGAAACGCACCGGCAGGCGCTGGATGGCCACGTCGTGCACGACCTGATCGTAGGCGCGCTGCAGGAACGTCGAGTAGATGGTCGCGAACGGTTTGTAGCCTTCGGTCGCCAGCCCGGCGGCGAACGTCACGCCGTGCTGCTCGGCGATGCCGACGTCGAAGGTGCGGTTCGGGAACTCTTTCTGAAAGAGGTCGATGCCGGTGCCCGAGGGCATCGCCGCGGTGATGGCGACGATCTTGTCGTCCTTGCGCGCTTCCTTGATCAGACTCTCGCCGTAGACCTTCTGATAGGCGGGCGCCGCCGGCTTCGACTTGACCTGCGCGCCGGTCGCGACGTCAAACTTGACGACGCCGTGGTACTTGTCGGCGGATTTCTCCGCCGGCTCGTAGCCTTTGCCCTTCTGCGTGACGACGTGAACGAGGATCGGCCCGTTCTTCATGTCGCGCACGTTTTTCAGAACCGGCAACAGATGGTCGATGTTGTGGCCGTCGATCGGGCCGACATAGAAGAAGCCGAGCTCGTCGAACAGCGTGCCGCCGGTGACCAGTCCGCGCGCATATTGCTCCATCGCGATCGCGCGCTGCTGCAGCATTCTGCTCGGCATGTGCTTGGCGATCCGGCGGACGATCTTGCGCAGGCGGTGGTAGCCGCGCCCGGAAACGCGCCGCGCCAGATAGGCGGACAGCGCGCCGACCGGCGGAGCGATCGACATGTCGTTGTCGTTGAGCACGACGATGAGGCGGGAGTCCATCGAGCCGGCATTGTTCATGGCTTCGTAAGCCATGCCGGCCGACATGGCGCCGTCGCCGATGACGGCGATGACGTTGTTCTGTTTGTGCTGCAGGTCGCGGGCGACCGCCATGCCGAGCGCCGCCGAAATCGAGGTGGAGGAATGCGCGGCGCCGAACGGGTCGTATTCGCTCTCGGCGCGCTTGGTGAATCCGGACAGCCCGCCGCCCTGGCGCAGCGTGCGGATGCGGTCGCGGCGGCCGGTGAGAATCTTGTGCGGATAGGCCTGGTGGCCGACGTCCCATACCAGCCGGTCGGCCGGCGTGTTGAAGACGTAATGCAGCGCCACGGTCAGTTCGATCACGCCGAGCCCGGCGCCGAGGTGACCGCCGGTGACCGCAACGGCGTCGATCGTCTCCTGCCGCAGCTCGTCGGCGACTTGACGCAACTGGCTCGGCTTGAGGCGTCTCAGGTCGCCGGGGGTTTTGAGAAGGTCGAGCAAAGGGGTTGATCGAACGGTCACGCTAAGCTCCACGATTTATCGGCCTAACGGCCATTATTGGGGTTGAGTGCGCGCCCAGTTACCGACCGGAACACGTAAATTTCGCTGTATTTACACCATTGTGGCCCAGGTACGCAATTTTCAACGGTGTCCCGGGAAGGGAACTCCCAAGCTCGGTCCCGGGTTCATAAGTGTAAAGTCTCCCAAGCGCGATACCGAGTTCCTACTATGGTAGGGAGGCAAGCGAGCTTTTGCCATGGCGACGACCGCCAAATGACGGAATTCTGGCAATTATTATTAGCCCCAAAACGCCTGAGGCGGCAGAGCTGACGTCGTGGCGCTCGAAATTTACCGCAAGAAACGGCAGTTTGGTGTCACGCCCGAGCCGCGCGGCAGGCGGGGGCGGCGCGGCGGCGACCGCTACAGCTACGTCATTCAAAAGCACGCCGCGCGCCGGCTGCATTACGATTTGCGGCTCGAGCTCGACGGGGTGATGAAGAGCTGGGCGGTCACCCGCGGCCCGAGCCTCGATCCCGGCGAAAAGCGGCTCGCGGTCCACGTCGAAGACCATCCGATCGAGTACAACACGTTCGAGGGCAGCATCCCGGCCGGCGAATACGGCGGCGGCACCGTGATGATTTGGGACCGCGGCCACTGGATCCCGGAGGGCGATCCGCACAAGGGCTACGCCGAGGGGCACCTGACCTTTGCTCTGGACGGCGAGAAGCTGCACGGCCGCTGGCATCTTGTGCGCATGCACGGCCGTCGCAACGAGCGCCGCGAGAATTGGCTGCTCATCAAGGGCAAAGACGAAGAAGCGCGCGGCGCGCGGTCTAAGGACGTTCTGGAGGAGAAGTCGCTGTCGGTCGCGACCGGCCGCTCGATGGAAGAGATCGCCGTCGGCAAGGGCGGCAAAAAACGTGTCTGGCACAGCAATCGCGAGGCGGCTGGCGCGGACGACCCGAGGCGGCAGCCGCAGCGCGCGTTCAAGGAGGAGCTGCGCGCGGCCGGATCGCAAACGAGCGCGAAATCGAAAGCCAAACCGAAACCACAGCCGAAAACAGAAGCAAAGACGCCGGCGCGAGCGCGCGCGAAATCGAAAACGGGATCGGCGGCAACAACAGCCGCGCTGAAGAAAAGCGATCCGACCCAGCGGTCCGGCGGGACGCGCGCGCGCTTGCCGGACTTCATCGCGCCCAGTCTCGCCACGCTGCACGCGACCGCGCCAAGCGGACCGGAATGGCTGCACGAAATCAAGTTCGACGGCTACCGCATCGAAGCGCGGCTCGACCGCGGCAAGGTGCAATTGCTCACGCGCAACCGGCAGGATTGGACGCACCGCTTTACGCCCATCGTCGAGGCGGTCGCCGCGCTGCCGGCCGAGACCGCGCTGCTCGACGGCGAACTGGTCGTGGAGAACGACAAAGGCGTTTCGAGCTTTTCGCTGTTGCAGACCGATCTAAAACAGGACCGCAGCGACCGCTTCGTCTATTGGGTGTTCGACCTGCTGTATCTCGACGGCCGCGATCTGACCGAACTGCCTTTGGTCGAGCGCAAGGCGGCGCTCGAAGGGCTGTTGAAGAAGACGCACGGCGGCGCGATCCGCTACGCCGAGCATTTCGACGCGGACGGGCCGGCGATTTTCAAGCACGCCTGCGAGATGGACCTCGAAGGAATCGTGTCGAAGCGGCGCGACGCGCCGTATCGCTCCGGCCGTTCGGAAAACTTCATCAAGGCCAAATGCCACGACGAACTGGAATTCGTCGTCGCCGGCTTTACGCCTTCGACCGCGATACCCAAGGCCGTCGGCGCGCTCAGCGTCGCTTTCCATGACAACGGCGAGCTGCGCTATGCCGGGCGCATCGGTACCGGTTATACCCACGTGACCGCGCGCGAACTGTGGAAGCGGCTGGAACGACTGCGCACCGGGCGGCCGCCGGTTGCGCTGCCGAAGAGCGAGCGGCGCAAAAATGTCGTCTGGGTGAAGCCGCAAGTCGTCGTCGAGGCCGAATACCGCGGCGTCACGCATGACGGCCTGTTGCGGCAGGCCTCCTACAAAGGCCTGCGCGAGGACAAGCCGGCGCGCGAAGTGGTGCGCGAGGTCCCGGCGGCCACGGCCGCAATGCGAGGACGGGCCGTGCGAAAATCGGAAAAGCCTATGGCCAAAACGAACTCCGCGGGCGCCAAGCAGGCCGGCAAACATGGCGGCGACGTCGCAGGCATTCACTTGACTCATCCCGATCGCGTTTACTGGGTCGATGTCGGCGTCACCAAGGAGGATTTGGCCGAGTATTACGTCAGCGTGTGGGAGTGGATGGCGCCGCACGCGATCGGCCGCCCGCTCGCTCTGGTGCGCTGCCCGGCCGGGACCAAGGGCGAGTGCTTTTTCCAAAAGCACATCGCCTCGAACGTCAAGGAAACGCCGCTGCGCCACGTTGTCGACGCCAAGGAGCACGACGTCATCGCCGTGGAAAAGCTCGACGATCTGATCGCGCTGGTGCAATCGGGCGCGCTCGAGATTCACGCTCGCGGCTCGCGGCTCGACAGTCTGGAAACCTGCGACCGTATCGTCTTCGATCTCGATCCGGGGGAGGGCGTCGGCTGGAAGGAGATCGTCGCCGCGGCGCGCGAGACGCGCGACCGGCTCAAAGAGCTAAAACTTGAAAGCTTTGCCAAGCTCTCGGGCGGCAAGGGCATCCACGTGGTGCTGCCGGTCGAGGACGCCGACTGGGACACGGCCAAGAATTTCGCGCAAAGGATTGCACTCGGCATGGCCGCGGACAGCCCGCAGCGCTATGTCGGCAAGATGACCAAATCGCTGCGCGCCGGCAAAATCTTCATCGACTATTTCCGCAATTCGCGTGAGGCGACCTCGGTCGCGCCCTATTCGACGCGCGCGCGCCCCGGCGCGCCGATCTCCGCGCCTGTCTCGTGGGAGCGGCTAGGCCGCACCACGGGTGCCAACGCGTTCACCGTGCTCAATCTGAAAAAGTATTTCCGCCAGGATCCCTGGCGCGACATCGGCAAGGTGCGGCAGAAACCGCCGGCGAAGTAAATTTGCCGCATCCGGGCGGCGCATGCGCGCCTCCGCGTGCATCCGGAGTACAATCAAAAACATGACAGTCGGCAGACGGATTTGGAGCGAGAAAAACATTCACCTCTTTTTTGAGGTGAGTCTCTGGCTCAAGGCAATCATGGCCGTCCTTGAAATAGTCGGCGGCATCCTTGCCTATTTTGTGAGCCGACAGTTTCTGCTTAACCTCGTCATCATAGCGACCCGCGGCGAACTTGCCGAAGACCCACGGGATATGGTCGCCAACTATCTGTTGCAAACCGCCGAACATTTCTCGATCAGCGAGCAACATTTCACCGCGTTTTATTTATTGGGACACGGCATCGTCAAACTGTTCGTCATTGTCGGACTCCTGCGCCAAAAACTGTGGTATTATCCGGTCGGAATGGTCGTGTTTGGCTTGTTTATCGTCTACCAGCTCTATCAATTCAGCTTTACCCATTCCTTGTGGCTCATTTTCGTTAGCGCGCTGGATGCCGTTGTCGTCTTGCTCACGTGGCATGAATATCGCTATCTTCGCGGCGCGCTGACGCGAACTGGTTAGGCCGCGAATGCAGTACGTGAGCCAAGTACAACGCCAATTACTTGTGGCGGAGATTCACGGTCCGGGCGTGATCGCGCCACATCGGCGTTATGGTCGGGTCGCATGAGAGCCGGAATTGGATCAAAGATGTCCCGGTCGAGCCCTTTTCGCGTCGGCATGGGTCTAGTTGCGCTATTTCTGTTTGTCCTCGCCTTCGGCGCCCGAGCGGGATCGAGCGCTCCACCCAGCTCCGCCGAATTCGACCGCGCGGGGATAGCCGTCGCCACGCTGCACGCACTCAGCATGACGCCCTCCGTGCGGGCGGTCGGCGAGGTGCTCGATCCAGACCCGGCAATTCAACTTGCCGGACAGATTGCGATGATGGACGCACAGGTGGCCGGCGCCAAGGCGAAGGTGGTTCTCGAATTACAGCAACAAGCTCAAGCTTCGGCGCTCTACCAGCGCAAAGTACTGGCGTTAGCCGGGTATCAAAAGGCAGAGCAGGACCTCGCAAACAGCCAGTCGGTACTCGCAGTCGATCGGGCGAACCGTTCCGCTCTGCTGGCGCGGACCGAGGCCGAGTGGGGAGCCACGATGGCCGCGGCGCTGCGAACCAACGGCGATCCGCTGCCGCAGCTTGCCGCCGGGAAAACGGTGCTCGTGGGCTTAGGTCTGCCGCCGGGCGTGACACTGGCCGATCCGCCCGCCGCTGCCGAGGCGGACGCCGCCGGAACGCGCTTCCAGGTGCGCTTGATCGGTCGAGTGCCCACCATGATCGGCGCGTATCCCGGCCAAGGCATTCTTTATCAGGCGGATGCACAACCGGGCGTCCCGATCGGCACGACCGTGTCGGCTTCGTTGCCGAACGGCCCGGAGCGGAAGGGCGTTTTGGTGCCGTCGTCTGCCGTGATCTGGCAAGCCGGGCATTCCGTCGCATTCCGTGTCGGCCCCGATAATCGCATTGAAGCGGTGCCGGTTGCGACCGACGCGCCTGCGAAGGGCGGATATTTCGTGACCGCGGGCCTGTCGCCGGGCGATCGAGTTGTCGTGCGAGGCGCTGCGTTCTTGCTTGGTGCGGGAAATAGCTCTGACGGTGACGCGGACGGAGACTGACGCGGTACGCCTGGAAACACCGATGCTACAGACGGTCGTCCGCTATTCGCTTCGCTATCCTTGGCTCATTGTCTTCGTCATTGTCGTCCTCGGCGGCGCAGGCGCGATTTCGCTGCAGCGCGCCGATTACGACGTGTTCCCGAATTTTGCACCGCCGATCGTCCGGGTCGATACGATCGTGCCGGGTCTCGCGGCCGCAGATGTGGAGACTCTGGTCACGACACCTCTCGAAGCCGCAATCAACGGCGTTCCCGGGCTTGCGAAACTGCGGTCGCAATCCGTTGCCGGCCTGTCGGCGGTTACCGCCGCCTTTCGCGGCGGCACCGACCTGTACCGCGACCGAGAATTGCTGGCCGAGCGCATTGCCGGTGCGACTTCATCGCTGCCGGCAGGAGCGCGCCCTCAACTGCTGCCGTCGCAATCCGCGACCGGCACTGTCCTCGATATCGGACTGACTTCCTCGCGCCTCAGTCTGTTACAGGTGACGGAACTCACGCGGGCCGTCATCCGCCCTGCGCTGCTGGCGGTTCGAGGCGTCGCGAGCGTCGTCATCTTCGGGGCGCAACCGCAACAATGGCAGGTGCACGTAGACCCGCAAACGCTGCTCTCGGCCCATGTCGGGCTCAATCAAGTTATCGCGGCGGCCGCCAGTGGCTCGGACATCCGGCGCGCGGGGGTGCTCGACACCCCTAACCAGCGATTCGTCGTGCAGTCGCACGGTCAAGCGACCACGCTGGCACAATTCGGCAAGACGGTAATCGACCCCAAGGCGAAGCCGCCGGTCACCCTCGACACCGTGGCGCATCTGAGTATCGGCTCCGCCCCCGCGGTCGGAGCGGCGCTTATCGGACGACGGCCGGGACTGTTGCTGATCGTGTCGGCGCAATACGGGGCCAATACGTTGAAGGTGGCCGCTGGTCTGAGCCGTGCGCTCGACCGGCTCGCGCCGGGCCTGGCAAATTCCGGCGTCGAGCTTGACCGCCAGGCATTGCGGCCGGGAACCTTTATCGTGGAGGCGCTCGGCGACCTGCGCGACTCGCTCCTTGTCGGAGCGGCGCTCATTCTCGTCGTCATCGTAGTGGCGCTGCGCAATTGGCGCGTCGCACTGATCTCGTTCGCAACGATTCCGCTGACGTTATTGCTTACCGTTTTGATACTGGACTGGTTCGGCCTCACACTCGATATATTTTCACTCGGCGGACTGGCGATCGCCATCGGCATCGTTGTCGACGACGCGATAATCGACATCGAGAATATCCGGCGCCGGTTACGCGACAGCCAAGCGCGATCCGATCCGACGCCGAGGCTGCGCGTCATGCTGGAGGCTTCGCTCGAAGTGCGGGTCCCGATCATATTCGCGACATTGGCGATCATCGTGATCTTTCTGCCGGTCTTTGCGATGGGAGGAATTGCTGGACGGCTGTTTGCTCCATTGGCGATTACCGTGATCGTCGCGATCGTCGTTTCGTTGCTGCTCGCGCTGACTTTGACGCCGGCGCTCGCGGCTCTCCTGCTCAAGTCAGGGGGTATCGCAAGCGACGAGCCGCTGTTCGTAACGGGGACGCGGCGGCTGCATCGTCGGACGCTGGCCATTGCTCAACGTCATGGCATTCTGGGCCTCGCTGCGGTTGCGGTTTTGGCTCTCGCTGCGTTTGTCAGCCTGGTATTTTTGCCGACGCGCTTTCTGCCGCGATTCCACGAGAACGACGTTATCGCGCATTTCCTGGCGCCCCCCGGCACGTCCCTGCCGCAGATGCTGAGCCTCGCTCAACGGTCGGTCGCCATTTTGCAGAAGATGCCGCAAGTCGCGCACGTCGTCGTACACATCGGCCACGCCAACGGGGGCAACGGCAATGCCGATATCAACAAGGCGGAGCTCGATATAACCCTCTCCGCTCTCGGAAACCGGGAAAGTACGCGGTCCGAAAAGGCGATCCTCTCCGCGATTCAGGGGGTGCCTGGCGTTCGCTTTTGGGCCAACACGTTTTTGACCGAACGCATTCACGAGGTTCTGTCGGGAACGACCGCGCCGGTCGTGGTGCACGTGTTCGGGCGGCATCTCGGCACAATTGACACTGATGCCGAGCGCGTCGCGAGCGCTTTGCGCGGGGTCGCGGGCGCGCAGGCGGTCAATATTGCAGCGCCGCCGACGACACCCTCGATCTCGATCAGGCTTCGCCGCGACGCCCTGGTGGGATTTGGTTTTCAACCTCGGACCGTACTCGAGGCGATTGAAGCCGGGTCGGTCGGGCGAGATGTCGGCCGGGTCTATAGGGGCGGCACGTCCTGGCCGATTACCGTCCTGCTGCCGCGGGCGCAGCGCGCGGATGCCGCCGCTGTCGGCGCCCTGCCGCTGATCGCGGCCAATGGCAAAATGGTGCCCTTGGGAAGTCTCGCGAGAATAAAGGAATACGATGGGCGCAGCCTCATCCTGCATGAGAATGCACAGCGGGTTCAGAACATCACGGTGCAGCTCGGGCGTGGCGGCGCAAGCAGTTTTCTGCAGCGGGCGGGCGACGCTCTGGGCCATGTCGGCCTCTCACCCGGAGACTATATCGCCTTCGGCGGTACGGCAGTGGCCTCGACTGCAGCGCAGCGCGTGCTGCTGCTTTCGGCAGTTGCCGCGCTCGCTCTCGTATTCGCTCTTTTGACCTTACCGCTCGGCGGGGCTAGGCCCGCGGCGCTGCTCGCCGTCAATCTGCCTTTTGCGCTCATCGGCGGAATTGCGGCCCTGTGGATCGCACGCTTGCCGCTGTCGCTCGGCGCGGCGGTCGGACTCGTCACCGTATTCGGCATCACACTCCGGAACGGTCTTTTGCTGCTCGCGCATTACCGACATCTTGTGCTCACCGAAGGCTGCACCTGGTCGGCGGAAACAGCCGAGCGCGGTGCCGTCGAGCGCGTCGTTCCAGTGCTGCTAACGGCGGCGGTGACGGCGCTGGGCTTGCTCCCGCTGGCGATCGGAACGGGTCTGCCCGGCCAGGAGATCGAAGGGCCCATGGCAATCGTCATCCTCGGCGGTCTCGTCAGCTCGACGCCGCTGACGCTGCTCGCGCTGCCTGGCCTCGCAGCGCGGGTCATCGGCGCTTCCAATTTCCAAAGAATCGCGGAAATCTAGCAAGTGCGCAGGGCGGCTTGGTCTTACTGCGCCACAAGTTGCGGAAAGCCAGCAATGACACGGCTTTCGATAGAGCTGGCGATGGCCGATTTTGCTGGAATTCCGCACACAAACTGGCGCTCCATTTGGTTTGTGACGCAGCAAGACTAATCCGCCCTACGCGCTCGATTGCTTCGCCTCCATAGCCCGTCGAAGACGGGCGTGAACGCCCTTATGCCTCGCAATTACGGCTGCGGCGCGTCATTGCGAGGCGCCAACGGGTCCGCGCGAAGCGCGGCCCGATGACAAGCTCCGCGCCGAAGCAATCCAGGCCTTCGGTGCGCCGCCCGATATGATTCGAATTTCAAAAACGCTGAACTAGTTCACGATGCGCAGCGAGTTGATGAAGGAAGCCATCGGTTGCCGCCGGCCGGCTTTGGTCTGGGCGAGGACGATGGCGCCGAAAGCTTTGTCGCCCGTGATCGTCCACAGCCCCTCGCCGGGAGCTCCGTTGGGCATCTTGAACGAGAAGCGCAAAGCCGGCAGAGGCCCATTTGGGCCGGGCGCCGTGGTGCGCTGTTGCGCCGTGACCGTGCACTTCGTTCCGCTGACGAAGTCCTTCAGATCCGCGTCCAGCTGCGCCGGCTGAAAGACCGTTCCGGCATGAACGCCGTGCTGCACGAGGTAGAAAAATCCGCTGTCGGTCGCCGTCCACTCGCGAATTTTCGTCCCCGCCACCTCGGTGTCCTTTTGCGCCGGATTTGGCGGCATCTGGACGCTCAAGTGCTCGCCCGCAGGGGCGAAGGTGGCGACGTTTGCGAAAGCCGCCGAGGCAAGCCAGGCGATGGCGAGCACCGCGAACGCCGGCGCCCAGTATCGATATTGGCCGCCGACCCATCGTTTTGCCGGTTTCATTGTCGCCCCCATTTGCCGCGAACGCATCCGCGCCGCGTCACGCGAGCGAGCGAGCGATCTCAATCGACGATCGGAAATCGCATTACGGCCGACGCAGCCGGCGATCGCATCACCCCGCGAGCTTCAGCCGCTCGTCCTTCGGCTCGAACCGCGCGCGAAAAATTTCGGCGTCGAGCGGGTCCTCGAAGCAATAGCGCACGAACGCCGCGTAATCGTCTTCGACGTACATGTCGAATTTGCCGACGTATTCGATGAGGAAATCCAGGATTTCGCCGTCGTCGGTCAGTTGCCGCCGCGGCAGCACCACCTGAAAAGGGCATTCTTCGTCGAGCTTAAGCAGCCACGCGCAGCGTTTGTCCGGGTCCATGATTCGCCTCGCTATGCTTGGACGCAGACGGCGCACTGTTCCCTTTTTGTTCGGGACTGTAAAGAGCCACAACACCAAGGGGCTTTGAGCCCGTGGACGCCGCAAGAGGTGGGGTTAGTCTCTTTTAACGCAACAATTGTTGACTCTCGTCGCCCTTTAAGTTACATAGAATCATCTCGCTCATCGAAGGGACGTCAACCGGTGACGGCCGATTGATGGAGCGGGAGCGGTTCCCGCGGGCGGGGCTCGTAACCCCGCACCCGGGCGGCCCGGGCATCGTCCCCGCCGGCATTACGACCGGCGCGCGGGGTGCTCCGCTTAAGCGCGAGCGGTGGCGCGGGTAACGCCCGCGCCCGCCCGTTCGTGTGAAGCGCGGCCTGGGCCGAGTCGAAGCATTCGGTCGCTGGACGAGAGCCGCGGTGGAGCGCCGGAAGGCGAGCGGGCTTTCGCAAAGCCCGCTTCCGCGCCCGCGCACGTTCAAGCGGCAACGTTTGGACGTGTGGCGCGGACAATGGTTGGATGCGCCTTTCGGCGCTCCGCCTCCCCTCGTTTGGGAGGCCGTTCGTGAAAAGCTTTGGCAAAACTCGGGCGCAAACAAAAACGCGCCGCGAGAACGATTTGCTTTTTCACCTCTCCCCGCACGCGGGGAGAGGTCGAGCGAAGCGAGGGTGAGGGGGCCTCGCCGCGATTCTGAGCGTTGCGGGTCGAGCGGCGGCGTTGCGGACAGTCGCACTAACCTCAGCCCAGCGGCGAGGCCCCCTCATCCCGACCTTCTCCCCGCGTGCGGGGAGAAGGAGTAGCGGGCGGCGCGCTCCGCGCTTCTTGCAAGGCGCGTGCCGGCTTCGCGCGGGCAGAAAGGTGCTACTGCACCTTCAGCCCCATCAGACTGGCGATGAGGTTGCGCTGGATCTGCGAGGTGCCGGCGGCAATGGTTGCCGCACGCGAGTCGCGGAAATGGCGCTCCATGTCGAACTCGGCGGAGTAACCGAAGCCGCCGAGCACCTGCATGCCCTGGCTTGCAATCTTCACGTAGGTCTCCGACGTGAACAGCTTCGCCATGGTGATTTCGCGCAGTGCGTCCTGGCCGGTCGAAACCATCCAGGCGGCGCGCCACATCAGCGTGCGCGCGGCCTCGACCTCGGTCGCCATGTCGGCGAGCATGTGCGCGATCGCCTGATTGGCGCCGATCGGGCGGCCGAACTGCTTTCTGTCCTTGGCGTATTGCAGGGCGAGATCGACGACGCCTTGCGCGGCGCCGACATTGCCGGCGCACGACGTGGCACGCTCGACCTGCAGGCCCGACATCACCACGTCCCATCCCTTGTTCTCGCCGCCGACCAGACGGTCGGGCGGCACGCGCACATGATCGAACGCCAGTTCGTAGGTGCCGGTGGCGCGGCGGCCGAGCATGTCGAGCTTGCGTAAGCTCAATCCGGGCGTGTCGTTGTCGACCAAAAACAGCGATAGGCCCTGGCGGTAATGCGCCTTGGGGTCGGTCTTCACATAAAGATTGATGACGTTGTTCGGCGCGCCGGCGGTCGATGCCCAGATTTTCTGCCCGTCGATCACCCATTGGTTGCCGTCGCGCACGGCACTCGTGCGCATGGCGCCGATATCGGAGCCGGCATCGGGCTCCGACATCGAAATGGAGAATTTGATCTCGCCGGCAATGAGCTTCGGCAGCCAATAGCGCTTCTGCTCCTCGGACGCCTTGCGAAGGAGATTGAGCCCGCAAAAGATGTTGCCAGTGTAAGCCATCACCAGATCGGCGGAGACGTGCGCGATCTCCTCGGCGACGATGGCCATGTCGAGCAGGCTACCGCCGGCGCCGCCGTATTCTTCGGGGAAGGGCAACGCCAGCAGGCCGGCGTCGACGAAAGCCCGGTACAGGTCTTCCGGATAGGTGCGCTCGCGATCGTGCCGGCGCACGTAGTCGGGCGGCGCGTGTTTTTGCATCAGCTTGCGCACGCTCTCGCGCAGCAGCCGCTGCTCTTCGGTGAAGCTGAAATCCATGAAATGCTCCCCCAAAAAACGCGGCGCGGCGGCGCGGCGCGGCAAACAATTGCTCAGCGCATGCCGTCCGGCTTGATCGCCTGGCGGCCGAGCTGCTGCCAGGCCGCCGGCGCGCCGGCCTTTTTCGCCGCCTCGGCGGACGGCAGTTTCTGGTCCCAGCGCATGGCGATGAAGCGCTGGCCGGTGATGCCGTCGGAATCGTTCGAGCAGAGCCAGAGGAGCGGCGGCACCATCACTCCGGGCGCGATCAGCTTGCCGCGATCGGGCTCCTGTCCCGGCGAGACCATGCGCGTGTCGGCGGCGCCGCCGGGCACCAGCACGTTGGCGGTTACGCCGGTGCCTTCCAGTTCCTGCGCCAGCGCGAGCAGATGCGCTTCGTTGGCCGCCTTCGAGCCGCCATAGGGCTGCATGCCGCCGCGATACATCGTGTCGAGGCTCGTCGTCACGTTGACGATGCGGCCCCAGCGCTGCTTGAGCATCGTCGGCACCGCGGCGCGGCTCATCAGAAAGGCGGCGACGACGTTGACCTCGACGATGCGGCGGAATTCCTCGGGCGCAACTTCCCAGAATTTGCCGGTCAGCTTGACGTCGGACCGCCGGTACAGACTCATGTTGATGCCGGCGTTGTTGACCAGGATGTCGAGGCGGCCGAAGCGCTCGGTCGTCGCGCGCACGATTTTCGGTGCGCTGTCGTCGCGCGTCACGTCGGCGACGATGTCGAGGATGCGGTCGTGCGCGCCGCTTGCTTCGGCGGCGTGCCCGGTTTCATCGAGCGCCTCGGCATCGAGTTCCGTCGCCGCAACGCGCGCACCGGCTTGCAGCAATCCGAGCGTCATCGCCCGGCCGAGGCCGCGCCCCGCCCCGGTGACAATGGCGACCTTGCCGTCGAGCGATCCTGGCATTGTTTGTCCCTTTATCAGCCGATCCGTCAGGGGAGCGGGGTTTTATCACGCCGGAAGAGCCAATCCCATGGGCGCTCAAGCGGCCCCGCCGGATCGTTGGCCGCAGCCGTTGCGCGGGGCGGACCGGCCGCCTATATTTCGGCAGCTTTTCCAGTCATCTCGATGAGTGGCTTCGCCTCAAAAAAGGCGGGCGGAGCGCAGAGGAGATTTACCGATGGCGACCGCCCCCTTGATGCCGAAAGCGACCGCCGTGTGGCTGGTCGACAATACATCCCTGTCGTTCGACCAGATCGCGCAGCTTTGCAACCTGCACCCGCTCGAAGTGAAGGCGATCGCCGACGGCGATGCCGCCCAGGGCATCAAGGGGCTCGACCCGGTGCTCACCGGGCAGTTGACGCGCGAGGAAATCGCCGCCGCCGAAGCCGACCCCAACCACCGGCTGCACATCGCCGAACCGAAAGTGCGTATGCCCGAGGCCAAGCCGAAGAAGGGCCCGCGCTACACGCCGGTGTCGCGCCGCCAGGACCGGCCTAACGCCATCCTCTGGCTCGTTCGCAATCATCCGGAACTCAAGGACAGCCAGATCATGCGGCTCGTCGGCACCACCAAGTCGACCATTCTGGCGATCCGCGAGCGCACCCATTGGAACTCGGCCAACCTGTCCCCGCTCGATCCGGTGACGCTCGGGCTTTGCTCGCAGATCGACCTCGACCTCGAAGTGCAGCGCGCAGCCAAGGAGAAGCCGGCGCCGGTCGAGGAGCAGGGCGCGACGCTGCTCCCCGCCTCGGTCACCACCGCGCCGAAGGAAGAGCCGGAGCCGGAGCCGGAGGCCGAGAAGAAGCCGGCCGACGAGCTTAACGTCGAGGCCGTGTTCGCCAAGCTCAAGCAGCTCGGCGGCAAGAGCGAGTAAGGCTTCCAATCACCTCTCCCCGCTGTGCGGGGAGAGGGAGTTGTTTCAATCCCTGCCCCGGTGGAAATCTGGCAGCGGCGGCGGGCCCCAGACGTTGGTGTTGCCGCCCTGCCAGGTCTTCGGCCGTTGCGGCGTGTCCTGATGCCACGGCCGCGGCTCGAAATAGCCCAGCTCCTCGTCCACCATCTGGTCGAGTTCGCAAAAGAATTCGATGACCTGATCGTCGGGGTTGCGGTGATAGGTGGCGATGTTGTGCCCGGGGCCGTGGCGCAGCGGTCCCCAAATGATCGGGATTTTCCTCTGGCCGAACAGGTCGCAGGAATTCTGCAGGTGGATGAAATCCTTCAGCTCGAACGCCATGTGATGCATCTTGATATTTTTTCCGCGGATGAAATTCACCGTGTGGTGATCGGTGTTGCAGCGCATGAACACGAAGAAGTCGTCGATCCAATCGGAGACCCGGAAACCCAATACCTTCTCGTAAAATTCGGCCGTCTTTTGCGGATCGTCGACCGCGAAGGCGATGTGGCCGAGTTTTAACGGGCCGACGCCGAGATGCTGGAGGTGCTTGCCGAGATAGCTCCATTCCTTGAACAGCGCGATCGTCGTTCCCTTGTTGTCCTTGAACGTGAGCACCGGCCCGATGCCGGGAACCGAATCGTTGCGCAGCTCGCTCTTGATGCCGTCTTTCTCGAGTTCGCGCGCCAGCGCGCCGAAATCGGAATCGGGCGCGACTTCGAACGACAGCGTGGTGCAGCGCTCGGTCTCGCCCTTGTTGAGCTGAATGGCGAGCTGGCCGATCTGAGTGACCAGAAAGGCGCGGTCCTTGTCGCGCTCGGCGAGAACGAGGCCCATGACCTGCGTATAATAGTCGATCATCTTTTGCAGGTCGGGGGTCTCGAACGTGGCGTGTCCGATGCGTCTGGGCTTGATCATGTTATTTCTCCAACCTTCGACGTTGCTCCCGATCCTGGAGGGAATCAATCACCACGCTCGCGCCAACTCAAGAGCGGCGGTCCGTCCAGGTCGGCCAAGCGGTCTTGCCAAGCGGCCTTGCCAATTGGCCGGGATCGCGGTTTTGTCGCCGGCGAGAGTTTCATTCTGCATCAGGGAGTAGACGCACATGGCTTCCGCAAAAGCCGCGGGCTACAAGCTCGCAACCTATCGCTCGAGCGAGGGTCCGCGCGCCGGGATCGTGGTGGGCGAGGAGGTGTTCGACGCCTCCAAGCTCACCGGCAAACCCGCCTACGCGACGGTAATCGGCATCCTCGAAGACTGGAAAACGGCCCAAGGGGTGCTGAAGAAGGCCGCGGCCGGCGCCGCGAAGAGCCGGGCCAAGCGGCAGCCGCTGGCGAAGACGAAGCTCCTCGCGCCGGTGCGCTTTCCCTCCGCGATCTATTGCGCCGGCGCCAATTATGCCGATCACGCCGCCGAAATGGCGAAGCGCGAAGGCAATCCGCCGCAGCCCGATCCGCACACGCTCGGGCTGAAGGCGTGGCATTTTCTCAAGGCCTCGCGCGCGCTCGCCGATCCGGGCGCGACGGTGAAAATTTCAGGCTACGCGAAGAGCATGGACTGGGAGGTTGAACTCGCCGCAATCATCGGCCGGGTGGCGCAGGATGTGCCGCAGGACAAGGCGCTCAATTACGTCGCCGGCTATACCGTGGCCAACGACCTCTCGGCGCGCGACCGCGGCCGCCGCGCCAATGTTCCCGACGCCTCGCCGTTCAAGTGGGACTGGACCAAGCACAAGACCTTCGAAGGCTCATGCCCGCTCGGGCCTTGGGTCGTGCCGGCCAGCGACATCGGCGATCCGCAAAAGCTCGGGCTGAAATTGTGGGTCAACGGTGTGCTCAAGCAGGATTCCAATACGTCCGGCATGATTTTCACGCTCGCCGAGCAGATCGAGCAATTGTCCGCCGGAATGACGCTTTATCCAGGCGACCTCATCCTCACCGGCACGCCGGCCGGCGTCGGCGCTGGCCGCGGCGAATTCCTGAAAGCGGGCGACGTAGTGAAGCTCTGGGTCGAGAAGATCGGCGAGATCGAGAATCGGATGGCATAGAGGTACATCGCCCCCGCACTTTTGGAGAACGCGCGGTCCCGGTCGCCGCTGCATTTGTTGTGGCGTCTTGGGCGCCATTAGCGTATATATGCCCATGCCAGCAGGGCTGATTACAGTCGCGGAAACTCCGCTCTTCGTGCGCCAGGCAGAAAAGGTCTGGAGCGACGCGGCACGCCAGGAGTTTGTGAGTTATATCGCGGGTAATCCCGTAGGCGGTGACGTGATCCCCGATACTGGCGGCGTGCGAAAGATACGTTGCAGCAGGGAAGGGGCGGGCAAGCGCGGCGGAGCGCGAGTGATCTATTTCTACGCCAATCCTAGCCGGCCGCTCTACCTGCTGATGGTCTACGCGAAGGCGCGGAAGGAAGATTTGTCTGCCGACGAAAAGCGCGCTCTGCGGAATCTGGCGGCGGCCCTCAAGGGTCGGACACCAGCCAAATAGGTGGCGCCGAAAGCAACGACTTGGATGAGGACCATGAGCAAGTTCGGAAAAGAATTGATCGAAAGCATGAAGCAAGCGTCCGCGCATGCCCAGGGCCGAAAACTGCCCGGGATGCGTGTGACGACCATCAAAGTCCCCAACGTGAAGGCGATCCGGACCGCGCTACGTATGTCGCAGCACCGATTTGCGGTGGTGTACCGAATTCCCCTCGCGACGCTGAAAAATTGGGAGCAGGGAAGGCGATACCCCGACGCGCCCGCTGCCGCTTACCTGCGAGCCATTCAACGCCGACCCAAGGAAGTGATGGAGGCAGTTGCCAGCTAAGGTGGCGTTGGCCTGCGGCGCCACCGGTCGATCAAGACCGCACGGATAGGCGCCCCGCCGTGTCCCGCGGTCGGCATGGCTGGATACCCAGGCATGCCGCTTCCGCTGGGCTTGCACTTGGCCGAACACATTTCGCTTGTCCAGATTCAGAATGGGACTAGAAATTTGGGGTTCCGAACTGCGGTCGCGCAGCGCCGCGGTTTGTGGTAGATGAATGACTTGCAGGGTCGGTGCCGAGTCTGGGCGCCTGAAATCCCGCAACCGGCAGTACCGAAAGGAATAAAATCAACCCGACGAGGGTGAAACGCGAGGGCAGTAGCGCAGATGGCCGAGAAGTTCGTTTCCAAGCTTGCGGAATTCAAGGATGGCGACCGCAGGATCGTTTTCGTCGGCGACAACGAGATCGGCGTATTCCGGCACGAAGGCGAGTTTTACGCGTACAGCAATTTTTGCCTGCACCAGGGCGGCCCGGCCTGCGAAGGGCTCACCATCGCCAAGGTCGAGGAGCGGTTGCGCCCGGACAAGACTTCGATGGGCCTGTTCTTCTCCGAAGACGAGATGCACTTCGTCTGCCCGTGGCACGGCATGGAATACGACATGAAAACCGGCGAGTGCGTCGCCGACCGCAAGATGAAGCTGAAAAAGTACAAGACAGTGCAAAAGGGAGAAGACCTTTATGTCGTCGCCTAAGCGCGCGGCCAAGGCCGTAGCCAAGGCTTCTCCGGCGAAGTCTGCGACGAAAACCGCACGGCGCTCTGTTGTGGCGCGGCCGTCGGCAAAGCCGAAAGTCGAGGTTGTGGACGGCGCCTCCGCCGAGGCTAAGCGGCTTGCCGCCGTGCTCGAGCGCGGCATCGTCGACGGCAAGCTCGACATGGTGACGGCCGAAGCACTGCAAAAGCTGTTCGCCGCGGCTTGCCGCGTCTATACGGCGCGCGTCGAGGCCGGCGAGCCGATCATGCCGGTGCCGAAAAATTCCATTTCCGCCACCGACGTCATGGTCACGGCGAGCGGATTGTTACGAGCCGCCGATCTCGCGGTTTTCGAGCTCGGCATGTGGCAAAGCTGGACGGGGCGGTAGAGCATGATCCCGAAAAGTGGGAACCGGTTTCCCGCCTTCGCGAAGCCCGCTTCGGCGGGCGAAGGAAGGTCGGATAAGATCATGCTCAAACGAACGTTCGCGTAGACAGGTAGACAGATAGGAACGCCAGGAGAAACGCTATGGATCTCATCGCTGATCGCGGTCGCCGCGTGACGGTCGAGGAACTCAATACCAGCCGGCTGCTGGCGCACGCGCGCAAGCAGGCCCACCAGCGCAACCTCGACGACATCGTCATCGTCGACGTCGACGCCCACCATTACGAGAACGAGAATTACAGCGAATTCCTGCCCTACATGGAAAACGACGTGTTGCGGCAGCTCACCATGTCGGGGTTGAAGAAGAACCGCGGCGCCTTTACGCCGACCCAGGTCGGCTACCAGGACATGGGCGGCCGCGTCACGCGCTATCCGATGCGCTCGACCGAGAAGACCGAGGGCGGCGGCGCGCTGCGCGACGTGCAGCTCGGCTACCGCTGGATGGACGCGATGAGCGTCGATTATTCCTGCCTGTTCCCCACCGGCATGCTCAATATCGGCCTGCATCCGCAGAAGGAAATGGAGGTCGAGTTGTGCTGGGCCTATAACCGCTGGCTCACCGAAAAAGTGCTGCCCGAGGCCGACGGCCGCTTCTACTCGATGCTCTGCCTGCCGTTCGGCGATCCCGAGGCGTCGCTGCGCCAAGTCGAGACGTTCGGCGATAGGAAGCACGTCGGCGGTTTCATGGTCACCACCGTGCGCTCGCACATGGCGGTCTACGACAACGCCTACATGAAGCTCTACCGGGCGATGGAGGAGCGCGGCCTCGTTCTGTCGTTCCATTCCGGCCCGAACTGGGGCGAGCCGATCTACAAGAGCTGCAACCGCTTCATGGCCGCGCATGCCCTCGGCTTCTCCTGGTACAACGTGCTGCATTGCACGAACTGGGTGGTCAACGGCATGGGCGAGCGCTTTCCGAAGCTGCCGGTGATCTGGATCGAATCCGGCATCGCCTGGGTGCCGTTCCTGATGCAGCGGCTCGATCACGAATACATGCTGCGCCCGTCGGAAGCGCCGCTCCTGAAAAAGAAGCCTTCGGACTACATGCGCGACATGTACTACTCGTCGCAGCCGATGGAAATCCAGGATTACGGCGCGATGGAATGCACCTTCCGCATGATGAATGCCGAGACCCAATTGCTCTACGCCTCCGACTATCCGCATTGGGATTTCGACCTGCCGTCGACGGTCTGGGATCTGCCATTCCTGTCGGAGAAGGCAAAGCACAACATTCTCGGCGGCACCGCGGCGCGGCTGTTCAAGCTGCCGCCGCGCAACGAGAAGCAGAAGGAAAACCTCAAGCGCTTCGGCAACCTCGCGGCCGTCGCGGCCTGATCTTGCCGGCCCGAACGGCTTCTGAAATTCCGATGCCCGGCCTCTTTGCCGGGCATCTTATTCATCCGTTCCCGCTTCGCGGGGGCGGATGGAGCAGCATCGCCGCACGCTCAATGTTTCTGCGCCGCGAGTTTGGAATCGCCACATCCCGTGTTCACGATGCCGCGGAGGCAATCACGATGCCACGGAGGCAATAACGGCTCGACATCCCATTTCAGTGCAGACGCTGAAGTCGCTGTTCGATGCCTTCAACGCGCATGTTCTCGATCGGATCATGACCTTCTTTTCCGGCGACTGCATTCTGGAAATGCCGCGCGGTCCCAATCCATGGGGCACGCGTTATGCCGGCGCCGCCGCCGTGAAGGAGGGCCTGCGCTCGCGATTTGCCGGAATTCCCGATGTTCGCTACGCCGACGACACGCATCTCGTTTCCGGCGATGCGGGCATCTCGCAATGGACCTTGCGTGGGACTTCGGCCAAGGGAAAGCGCGTAGAGGTGCGCGGCTGCGATTTTTTCACCTTTCGCGACGGGAAGATCGTGAAGAAGGATTCGTACTGGAAGATCAGAGAAGCATGAACGCCGGCACGCAGCTGAATGCGGCCGGCGTGTCGTCCAAGATGGTGACCACGGCGATATCCACCGCAAGGATGGCAAAGCGCAGGTTGCGTGGACGCGTTGGCATTGACGCGACTCATTGGCGGGCGCCATGGCGCCAGGTGAACGCGCGCTTTGAGGCGAATGCGGCGGCAAAGCGGCAGAGCCCCGCAAGCGCTCGCCTAATCTAGCAATATTTCCTCGCACTTTCAAAGAGTTACGATATCTTGTGCGTCGCACCAAAATGCTGGCCTTTTGCGCCCCGGCACGGTAAGCAAACCGTTCCCGGCCAGAACAAAATGAGGGACGACTCAGCATGAAGTTATTGATAGCCGCATGCCTTCTCGTGGGGCTCTCCGCCACGGCCGCCAACGCGGTCGATCTCGCCGAACTGGCGCCGTGCCGTCCGGCTGCCGCCAGGTTCTGCGATCGCTCCGGCGGCATAACCTGGAACAATCTGCTGCGCTGCGGCGCGACGCTCGCCGCCCACAGCTGGCGGATCAGTAGCCGCTGCCGCGCGGTGCTGCGCAAGTACGGCCAGCTGTAGAGCGGCGCGGCCGCGAACGGACTGCGGGCCTGCGGCGATACTTCTCCGCGTGGGATTTCGAACCTCGGTGCGATGCGCCGGGGTTCGTCATTTCGGCGGGCATGACTTGCGCTATGATGCTTGGATTAAAACAGGGGAGGGGCCGCCATGAGCGAGGATTTGCACGAAGTCTATGCCATTCGCTACGGCCATCATAAACGCCGCTCGCCGGCGAATTTTCTCGACGGCGACCCGCACGACGTGCTGCAGCCGCTCGATTTTTACGTTTGGGCGATCGTCGGACCGTCCGGTGCGATCGTCGTCGACACCGGCTTCGACGAAGCGATGGGGCAAAAACGCCAGCGCGAGACGATCAAGCCGGTGCGCGATGGATTGATGGCGCTCGGTATCGCGCCGGAATCGGTGAAGACCGTCATCGTCAGCCACCTGCATTACGACCATTGCGGCAATTACGATTTGTTCCCGCAGGCCCGCTATCACCTGCAGGATCGCGAGATGGCCTATGCCACCGGGCGCTGCATGTGCCATCAGGCGTTGCGGCTGCCGTTCGAAGTCGATGATGTCATCGCCATGGTGCGCAAGGTCTTTACGGGTCGCGCCGCGTTTCACGACGGCGAAGACGAGATCGTGCCGGGCGTGACCGTGCACCATATCGGCGGCCATTCGAAGGGCTTGCAGTCGGTGCGGGTGAAGACCAAGCGCGGCTATGTCGTGCTCGCTGCCGACGCCTCGCATCTTTATGCCCACATGGACGGCGGACGGGTCTTTCCGCTCACCTACAATGTCGAAGAGGTGGTCGAGGGCTACCGGACGCTGAATAAGCTCGCGACCTCGCCTCGCCATGTCGTCCCTGGGCACGACCCGCTGGTGCTCGCGCGCTATCCCGCCGCCAAGCCCGGCCTCGAAGGCTGGGTGGCGCGGCTCGATGCCGAGCCGAAGGAATAGCGACGATTGGACCGAGCGCAGCCGCTTCGGACGGCAGCCGTTCCCTGGTAGAAGCGGAAGACCGATGAAAGCAGGTTTGCGGTCGCTTCGGAGGAACGCCATGCGACGCCGGAGATTCTTAAGCTTGGCAACGGCCGCCGCCGCTGCTCCCGTTCTTCCGGGGCTGGCATCCGCGTTCGACTATCCGACGCGGCCGGTTCGCATATTTGAAGGATTTGGCGGCGGCGGCACGCCCGACCTGGTTTCGCGTCTGATCGGGCAGTGGTTGACGCAGCGCCTGGGCCAACCCTTCATTGTCGAGAACAAGACCGGCGCCGCCGGCAATATTGCGACCGAGACCGTGGTCAAGGCGCCGCCGGACGGCTACACGCTCCTCACCTGCCTTTCGGCGAACGCAATCAACGTGTCGCTTTACCGCAATCTGGATTTCAATTTCCTGCGCGACACCATGCCGGTCGCCGGATTGGTGCGGCTGCCGATGGTGTTGCTGGTCAACCCGTCGTTCCCCGCCAAGACCTTTCCGCAATTCATCGCCTACGCCAAGGCCAATCCGGGCAAGGTCAACCTGGCCTCGCCGGGTATCGGAACACCGATGCAGGTGGCCGGCGAGCTCATCAATCTGATGGCCGGCGTCAACATGGTCGATGTGCCCTATCGCGGCCCAGCGGGAGCGTTTACCGATTTGCTGGCCGGACGGGTTCAGGCATTCATCATCACCGTGCCGGCGGCCATCGGCTTTATCAGAACCGGCAAGCTGCGCGCATTGGCGGTGACTGGCGCGGCACGTGCGGACGTGCTGCCGGACATTCCGACCGTGGGCGAATATCTGCACGGCTTCGAGGCGACCGCCTGGGATGGAACCTGTGCGCCGAAGGGTACGCCTGCGCCGATCGTCGAAACGCTCAATGCCGCCATCAATGCCGGGCTCGCCGATCCGCGGATCAAGGCCAAGATCAAGGGTTTGGGCGGAGAGACCATGCCGATGACCGCTGCACAATTCGGCAAGTTTCTCGCCGAAGAAACTGTCAAATGGGCCAAGGTCGTCAAGTTCTCGGGCGCCAAAGCAAATTGAGAAGTCGATCGACCCCGCGCGCTGTTGGCGGAGTTTGAGAGGAGGAGCCGATGAATCCAGCGCGTCGACAATTTTTGCGCCTGGCAACGGGTGTCGCAGCGCTGTCAGCCTTGCCGCGAATGGCGGCGGCGCAGACCTATCCGACGCGGCCGGTGCGCATCGTCGTCCCATATCCCGCCGGCATCGCGCCCGACATCGTCACCCGACTGGTCGCGCAAACGCTCTCGCAGCGGCTCAAGCAGCAATTCATCGTCGACGATCAGCCGGGCGGCGCCAGCAATATCGGCACCGAGCTTGTCGTGCGCGCTCCGGCCGACGGCTATACGCTGCTGACGGTGACGATGAGCAACACCATCAACGTCTCGCTCTACGACAAGCTCGATTTCAATCTGCTCCGCGACATTGCGCCGGTCGCGGGACTCGTGCGCTTGCCGCTGGTCTTGGTAGTCAATCCATCGCTGCCGGCCAAGACGCTTCCCGAGTTCATCGCTTACGCGAAGGCCAATCCCGGCAAGATCAATTATGCATCGGTCGGCAGCGGCAGCGCGACCAACGTAGCGGGCGAGCTGTTCAAGGCCGCGGCCGGCGTCAACCTGATCAACGTGCCCTATAGCGGCAACTACTTGCCCGATCTGCTCAGCGGGCAGGTGCAGGCCGCGTTCAGTCCGATCGCCCAAGCGGTCGGATTCATCCGAGCCGGCAAATTGCGGGCGCTGGCGGTGACGACGGCGACGCCGTCGGCTGCACTGCCGGGAATTCCGACGGTGGCGCAATTCGTGCCGGGCTATGAGGCCGACGTCTGGGATGGTGTGGGCGCGCCTGCTCACACGCCGCCGGAAATCATCGAAACGCTCAACAAGGAAATCAACGCGGTCCTTGCCGATCCGGCAATCAAGATGCGCTTCGCCCAACTCGGTGCTCAACCGATGCCGATGAGTTCTGCTGAATTCGGGAAATTCGTTGCCGCCGAAGTCAAGAAATGGGGCAAGGTCGTCCAGTCCGCAGGTATCAAGCCGGAATGAGCCGGCCCGTTGTTGTCGGCACTTGCAGGGAGCAGTCCATGAAAACCCACCGCCGCCAATTTCTGCAACTGGCAACAGGCGCCGCCGCGCTGCCGGCGCTCTCGCGCGTGGCGCGGGCGCAATCCTACCCGACGCGACCGGTACGCCTGATCGTGTCCGTTCCGGCCGGCGGCTCGCCCGACATCATCGGCCGCCTGATCGGTCAGTGGCTTTCGGAGCGTCTCGGCCAGCCCTTCGTGGTGGAGAACAAGCCGGGCGCCAGCGCCAATATCGGCACCGAATTGGTGGTGAAAGCGCCGCCTGACGGCGGCACGCTGCTCTTGGCCATGTCGGCGAACGCGATCAACCCGGCGCTTTACCATCACCTGAACTTCAACTTCATCCGCGACACCGTGCCGGTGGCGAGCATCGCCCGCATCCCGCTGGTCATGGACGTGAATCTGTCGATTCCGGCGAAGACGGTTCCCGAGTTCATCGCCTATGCGAAGGCCAATCCGGGCAAGATCAATCTGGCGTCGGCCGGCAGCGGCACGCCGCTCTACGTGGCCGGCGAGCTGTTCAAGATGATGGCCGGCGTCAAGATGACCGACGTTCTTTATCAGGGCGAGGCGGCGGCCATGCCCGATCTGCTGAGCGGCCAGGTGCAAGCGCTGTTCGGAGTGATGCCGGCGTCGCTTGGCTATATCCGCTCCGGCAAGCTGCGGGCGCTGGCGGTGACCACGGCGACGCGCCAGCAGGTTTTGCCCGACGTGCCGGCCATGGCCGAATTTCTGCCGGGCTACGAAGCGAGCGGCTGGTACGGCATCGTTGCGCCCAAGGGCACGCCGCCGGAAATCGTCGATACGCTCAACAAACAGGTGAACGCCGCTCTCGCCGATCCCAAGATGAGAAAACGCTTTACCGACCTCGGCTGTGATGTATTCACCGGCTCGCCCGCCGACTTCGAAAAGTTCATTGAAAACGAGACTGCGAAGTGGGCCAAGGTGATCAAATTCGCGGGCATCAAGACCGATTGATCTTGATCCGCGGCGCCGGTGCACAGGCGATGGCGATAAAATCCCGCTGTGGTTCTATTTGCCAACCATGCGTTTATTCAATATCTGCTTCAGCCGCTGCGGCGTGACCGGCAATTGCGTGACCGCGCCGGGAATGCCGATGGCGTCGTCGATCGCGGAGGCGATCGCGGCGCCCACTCCGGTGATGCCGCTTTCGCCGGCGCCCTTGATGCCGAGCGGGTTGCGCGGCGTCGGGAAATCCTCGCGCAACAGCACGTCGGGCGCGGGCGTCTCGTGCACGGCAGGGAGAAGGTAATCGGCGAAGGTGACGGCGAGCGGGTCGCCGCGCTCGTTGTAGATGAACTCCTCGGACAGCGCGCCGCCCAGCCCCTGGGCGTAGCCGCCGACGATTTGCGCCTCGACCAAAGCCGGATTGATCGCGCGGCCGATATCGTAGGCGATGAAATAGCGCTCGACGGTAACGCCGCCGGTTTCTTCATCGACGCGCACGACGGCGACGTGGCTGCCATAAGGGTAGACTTGATGCTCGACCTTGAACCAGCCTTCGGCTGAGAGACCGGGGTCGCGCCCGCCGAGCGTCTTCGTGTCCGGCGCCAGGTACTGCGCGATTTTTCCCAGGCCGATCGACGCGCCGCCGCCGCGATCCTTGCGCACGACTTCGCCGTCCATGATGTCGAGCGCGTCGGGCGTCGCTTGCAACAACTCGGCGGCGACTTCCAACGCCTTCCTGCGCAAGTTCATCGCCGCAATATGCGTTGCCGAGGCGGTCATCACGGTGGCGCGCGAGGCATGCGCGCCGATGCCGTAGGGGATGCGGTCGGTCTGGCCGTGGATCACGCGGCAGCTTTTGTAATCGACGCCGAGCGCATCGGCGGCGACCTGCGCCATAACGGTCTCAAAGCCCTGGCCGAGCGAGGCGCCGCCGGTGATCACTTCGACCATGCCGGACGTATCGACGGAAATTTTCACGCCATCGGCCGGCCCGAGTCCGCTTTTTTCGATGAACATCGCCAGGCCGATGCCGACCAACTCGCCGGCCTCTTTGCGCCTTTTCACCTCGGCGTTGAGTTTTTGCCAATCGATGCTGGCGAATTGCTTGTCGAGCAGCCCGATATAGTCGCCGGTATCCATGTAGATGTGCTCGCCCAAAGCTTCGAGCGGGCGCTCGTAGGGCAGTTCCGCCGCACCGATCGTGTTGCGCCGGCGCACCTCGATGCGGTCGAGGCCGAGCTTGGCCGCGATCGCGTCGACCAGCCGCTCGCGCACGAAGGTCGTCTCGTAACGGCCGGGCGCGCGGTAGGTCGCGGCCGGCGTCTTGTTGGTGAGGCGGAAATGGCCGATCGCGCGATAGGCCGGCACGCGATACGGTCCCGGCAGGATGCCCGCCGTCATGTGCACCACGCGCGTGGCGTGGGTGCGGATGTAGGCGCCCTGATCGTGGAAATAGACGTCGTCGATGGCGAGGATGACGCCCGCCTCGTCGACCGCGCCGCGGATTTTGTGCAATTGCTGGCGCGAATGATTGGCGGCGATCAAATGCTCGCGCCGGTCCTCGATCCACTTCACAGGCCGGTTGAATTTTCTGGCGGCGACGCAGACCAGAACATCCTCGGGATATAGTTCGCCGCGGATGCCGAAGCCGCCGCCGACATGCGATTCGTGAACGTGGACCGCGCTCGGCGGAATCCTGAGCATGCGCGAGAGCAGTTCCTGATTGCGGTGCGGCACCTTGGCGGCGCCATGCAATTCGAGAATGCCGCGCGAGGCATCGTAGCGGCCGATGGCGCCGCGCGTCTCCAGCGGCACGCCGGAGTGCCGGCCGATGGAAAGCTCAAGCTCGACCGCGTGCGCCGCCGACCGGAACACGGCGTCGACATCGCCGTAGCCCTGGCGGATCAACGCCGCCTCGCTGCTGTGGCCTGGGGAGAATTCGAACGGCGCCGCCTGCGCATCGAGCATCGGCGGCAATTCCTCGATCTCCATCGCGACGAGATCGGCGGCGTCCTCGGCCACATAAGGGTCGACGGCAAACACGGCGGCGACCGGCTCGCCCACATAGCGCACCGTGCCGTTCGTCAGGATCGGCTGGCGATAGGGATCGAGCGCCGGAATACTGCCCTCGCGGAAGTCGATCGGCGGCACGTCGGCAGTGTCGGCCGCGGTCCACACCGCGAACACGCCCGGCAGCGCGCGCGCCGCGGTCGCGTCGATCGACACGATGCGGCCATGCGCATGGGCGGAGCGCGCGATGCGCATGTGCAGCTGGTGCGGAAAATTAATATCGCCGGCAAACTCGCCGCGCCCGGCAACGAGCGGCGGATCCTCCAGCCGCTCGACCGATTGGCCGATCCACGGTTTTTTTGTTTGTTTTGTTTCGGTGTCCATTGCGCAGCTATCAACCATTATTGTCGTGCCCGCGCAGGCGGGGCATCGAGTAATCACCGATGGCGAATTCGCGTAACAACAGAGGTCGACGTTTACTGGATCGTCCGCCTATGCGGACGATGACATTGAAAATGGCGCGGTTCGTCATCCCGCCGCCGCGCGTTCCAGCGCCCGGCGCGTCACCGCGAGGACAAGATCGCGGCGGAAGTCCGCGGTGTTGACGATGTCCTCTAGCGGATCGACGGCGGCGGTGGCCGCCGCAGCCGCGGCGCGAAAAGCTTTGTCGCCGGGTGCAGCGCCTGCGAGCGCGCGCTCGGCCTCGGCGATGCGCCGCGGATTGGGCTCGACGCCCCCGATGGCGACGCGCGGCTCGACGATTTTTCCGCCTGCGACGCGGTAGGCAGCGAGCGCCGCGGCCAGCGCGAAATCGCCGGCGCGGCGGTTGAACTCATAAAAACCGCAGCGCGTATCGGCGGCCAGCATCGGCAGCCGCGCCTCGACGAGGAGTTCGTCGTCGCGCAACGCCGTCGTCATGATGCCCTTGAAGAAATCGCGCGCGGCGATGACGCGCTCGCCGCGCGCGCTTTTGGCCAAAATCTCGCCGTCGAGCGCCGCCATGACCAGCGCCCATTCGGAGGCGGGATCGGCATGCGCTAAGCTTCCGCAAAACGTGCCGCGATTGCGGATCGGGTAATGGGCGATATGGTGTACCACGTCGGCAAGGAGCTTTCCGAGCGGTCCCTCGCATACCGGGCGGTGGAACGCGGCATGGCGCACGCAGGCGCCGATGACGAGTTTTCCGTCCGCCACCACTAGCCGACTGAGCGCCTCCACGCCATTGATGTCCACGAGGTGCGCGGGCTTGGCGAGCCGGAACGCCATGGTCGGCACCAGGCTCTGGCCGCCGGCCAGCACGCGTCCGTCCTGCGGGGCGACCTCGGCGAGCAGCGCCACGGCCTCATCGACTGTTTTCGGCGCGTGGTAGCGGAACGCCGCAGGCTTCATCGGCTGGTATCAACTTTGGGATTGACGTATGTTTTTGAACTGATGCACGGTTTTCGGCACAGAGTCAAAAGACCGCAACAAAGGGTAGTGGTACAGTTTGAAATTCAGCCCGCTCGCATCCTGCGCCGACCAGTGGCATACTGCCACGATGACAGCAAAGCGCCTTCCCCGCCCCCGCGATCCCGTGCAGCTCGGCAAGCTGATCGGCGATATCCTCACAGGCCAAGTCGAGGACCGGGCACCGGAACGCCCCGCAAATCCCGCCAAGGATCAGGCCGCCGTCGCGCTGGGCCGCAAAGGCGGTTTGAAGGGCGGTCGCGCCCGCGCCGACGCCCTTACCCCCGAGCAACGCAAGAAGATCGCTCAAAATGCCGCGAAAAAGCGTTGGAATAGCCCAAAAAGCAAAGGGTAACACGGCAGTATTCGTTGCCGTTTTATTCTAAAAGAATCTGCGCTTACTAACGCCGAGCCGCTTGCAATCGATTAATCATTGCGTTAGGTACGCGGCAACTCAATGTGATGGGTGCCGTGATGGATAGCTATGAACAGTGGACGCGAAGCGAAATTGCCCGTTTGCGTGCGGAAGCGCTAAAAGCATCTGCGGATGCCGATGCTTTACAACGGTCATTCGATAGATGGCTTGAGTCGCAAGGGCGGCCAAGTGAGCCGCGCGAACATCATGTAAAAACAGCAGAAAATCAAAGCCTTAACGGTCACTCCCAACGCCGACCCAAGAAGCCCGCTTATGGCGACAAAAACAATACCGCTCTCGCGAAAATCAAGGCGGCCTCGCCAAGCGGCGGTCTGACGACAAATGAGCTCTACTCGATATTCGCCGAGATTTACGGGCCAAAATACAAGCGGAACAGCTTAAGGGCACTCCTTTGGCACCAAAAGGGACTCGGGAATATCGAAAATCGCGGAGGCCGCTACGTAATTGCCGGCAAAGAACCGGGCACATGAAAAAGCCGGGGATGAAGTTTCCCCGGCTTATCCGTTCCGGCGGTTGGTGACCGCTAACCGAGCCCTGGTAGGACAGGGCGCAGACTTGGAGGTGTTCAATGCGGTATTTCGACCGCACGATAATACCGTAGCTCGCCCGCCGGTCGCGTCCTAGGGGGTAACCGCCCCTTGGGCGCGGCCCGCTGGCGCATGTCCCTAGCACCATTCCCCTCAAAAGGGAATCCCCCTTAAACTGTAATTTTATGCTTGACCGTTCGGGCATGATATGGCAGTATCATGCCCATGAACAAGCTCACCCCACAGAAGCGCGCCCAAGCCCTCCAGATGATGGCCGAAGGCGTATCCTTGCGCGCCATCACGCGGTTGACCGGCGTTAGCCGGACCACGCTGATTAAGCTCTTGGAGGATGCCGGGCAGGCATTCTCAGAGTATCAAGATCGCGTGCTCATGAACCTGCCCTGCAAACGGCTACAGGTCGATGAGGCGTGGGCATTTTGCTACGCGAAGCAAAAGAATGTGCCGACTGCGAAAGCGGCTCCCAAAGGCGCGGGCGACATTTGGACGTGGGTCGGGCTCGATGCCCAAAGCAAGCTCGCCGTGTCATGGTACGTTGGCGGTCGCGATATCGAAGCGGCGATGATCTTCATGGACGATCTTGCCAAGCGGCTTGCAAACCGCGTGCAGTTAACCAGCGATGGTCACAAAGCCTATTTGGAAGCGGTCGAAGGCGCGTTCGGTGGCGATATCGACTACGCCATGTTGGTCAAAGTGTACGGGCCAGCGCCGGAAGGCCAGCGGCGCTATAGCCCTGCGGAGTGCGTTGGCGCCGTCAAGCATCGGATCGAAGGCGACCCCGATCCTAAGCACGTTTCGACCAGCTATGCCGAGCGGCAAAATCTGAATATCAGAATGGGCAACCGTCGCATGACGCGGCTCACGAATGCCTTTTCAAAAAAGGCCGCGAACCATGCGCACATGATGGCAATCTACTTCATGCACTACAATTTCGTTCGCATCCATCAAACCTTGAAGATCACCCCCGCGATGGCGGCTGGCGTTACTCCCAAGCTTTGGGAGATGGCCGACATGGTGAAGGTGCTAGAGGATTGGGAGGCGACGCAATAATCAAACTGTACCACTACCCAACAAAGCAATCCGGCATGAAACCCCCGCCCTTTTCCTATCACGATCCGCACACGGTCGCCGATGCGGTCGGCCTCCTCGGCAGCCTCGACAACGCCAAGTTGCTCGCCGGCGGGCAATCGCTCATGCCCATGCTCAACATGCGCTACGTGCTCCCGGACCACGTTATCGACCTCAATCGGGTCGACGGCTTGAACTACATCGACGCGCGCGACGGCGTGCTTGAGATCGGCGCCATGACGCGGCAGCGCGACATCGAATTCTCCGATGTCGTGCGCGAGCGCTGTCCGCTCATGCACGAGGCGATCCGCCAGGTCGGCCACCGGCAGACGCGCAACCGCGGCACGCTCGGCGGCTCGCTCTGCCATCTCGATCCGGCGGCCGAGCTGGTCTCGATCGCCGCGGCGCTCGACGCCAAGGTGACGGCGACCGGCAAGAAAGGAACGCGCAGCATCGATTTTTCCGCCTTTCCGGTGGCCTATATGACGCCGGCGCTGGAACCCGACGAGATTCTCACCGGTGCGAGCTTCCCCTGCTGGCCGGCCGGGCACGGCTACGCCTTCGTCGAGTTTTCCCGCCGGCACGGCGATTTCGCCATCGTTTCGGCGGCGGTCCTCATCGAGGAAGATAACAACGGCAAGGTGACGCGCGCCTCGGTGACGCTCGGCGGCATGGGGCCGGCGCCGGTGCGGGCGAGCGAGGTCGAGCGGGCGCTCATCGGCGAGGCGATCGAAGAGAAGAGGATGCGTGAAATCTGCGAAACGTTGCGCAAGCTCGATGCCATCGACGACATCCATGCACCCACGTCCTACCGCCAGCAGCTGGCGACGGTGCTGCCGCGCCGCGCGCTCATCAAGGCGCACGAACGCATCGCAGAACGGGTACGGCCATGAGCGAAACGCGAAAAATCGCCGTCACCGTGAACGGCACCCGCTACGAGGAGACGGTGCCGGTGCGCGTGACGCTTGCCGACTTTTTGCGCCACCAGATCGGGCTGACCGGCACGCATCTCGGCTGCGAGCATGGCGTCTGCGGCGCCTGCACGATTCTGCTCGACGGCCGCTCGGCGCGCTCCTGCCTGATGCTCGCGGTGCAGGCCGACGGCCACGACATCCTGACCGTCGAAGGCATCGCGCCGAACGCCGAGACGCTGCATCCGCTGCAGGAGGCGTTCCGCGACAATCACGGCCTGCAATGCGGTTTCTGCACGCCGGGAATTTTGACGACGCTGATCGAGTTGCTGCGCGACAATCCGGACCCGACCGAGGAAGAAGTGCGCATCGGCATATCCGGCAATCTGTGCCGCTGCACCGGCTATCAGAACATCGTCATCGCCGCGCTCGATGCGGCGAAACGCTTGCGCTCAGAGGACGGACGACAGACGACAGACGACGGACGACAGATGAAGAACACCAACGGCAGAGCGTCGAAGTGATGTCGGCATTCGTCCTCCGTCGTCTGTCGTCCGTCGTCTGATGATGCGCTTCGACGACATCGGCAACCGGCTCAAGGCTTTCCGCCTCGGCTCCGGGCTGTCGGCGGAAGAGATCGCGCAAAAACTCGGGATTTCGCGCACCGCGCTCTACCGGTTCGAGAAGGGCGAAGTCGCCAAGATCGAAACGTTGGAGAATCTGGCCGAGCTTCTGCAAGTCTCGGTGCCGACGCTGCTCGGCGTCGGCGTCGAATACATTGCCTCGGCGGTGAGCTATTTCGAGCGCATGCGGCAGATCGAGGAAACCGCCGAGCACATCGTCGTGCTCGCCGGCCCGATTTCCTACGTGCTCGCTTCCGACGCCTTCGATTCCGCGCTCGGCGACGTGTTGCGCGAATCGGTGCCGGACGGCATCGGCGCGCGCGCTCTCGCCCAGATCGACGAGCTGATGGTCGTCCTGCGCCAGCGCAAGGAATGCAATCGGCGGCGCCAGCCGGCGATCGTCAATCTCATTTCGGCCTCCGAAATGGAGCGCTTTCTGCGCAACGGCCTGGTCGGGCGGCTCGATCTGCCGGAAAAACTGCGCCGCGAGCGCCGGGCGCTGGCGCACGCCGAAGCCGAGCATTTCACCGCGCTCATGGAGAACGAACCGATCGGCGTGCAGATCGGCATCGTGCTCGACACGCTGCCGCACACCAGCTTTCAGATTTTCCGCCAGCCCGACCGGCAGATCCTGGCGCTAAGCCCGTTCCGCCTCGGCGAAGAGCCCAATATCCGCGTCGGCGTCGCCATGATTACTTCGGCGCCCGAAGCGCTGGCGCTGCACGAGAAGATGGCGCGAGATTTATGGGCAAGCGCGCTCAAGGGGCCCGCCGCCGTGCGCTTCATGCGCGCGATGATGGAGAAAATAGCGAGCACGTAGCCTCGTCTTTGCGGCTGGCTTACACGTTCAGCCGGTGCATTTGCCCCGCCGGATAGCGTGTGCCGGCGGCGGCGCCGGGCGGCACGATGCGATCGATTTCTTCAAGATCGTCCGGGTTGAGCGCGATGTCGGCGGCGCGCACATTCTCCTCGAGGTGCTTGCGCGATTTCGCGCCGGGTATCGGCACGATGAAGGCGCCGAAACGCGCGCCTTGGGCCATCGGCCAGGCGATGGCGAGTTGCGCCAGCGTGGCGTTATTCTTGCGCGCGACGGCCTCAAGTGCCGAGCGTAACTTCATATTTTCCCCGACATTTTCGCTGTGGAAGCGCGGCTGCCGGGCGCGGATGTCGCCGGGGCTCATCTCTTCCAGCTTCGGTACCTGTGCGCTCAGCATGCCGCGTCCGACCACGCCATAGGCCATGAGCGCCATGCCGAGCTGCTTGCAGGCCGCGATTTGACCTTGCTGCTCCGCGTCGCGCGAGAACAACGAATATTCCATCTGCAGCGAGGCGAGCGGATGCACGGCACTGCCGCGCTTGAGCGACTCGGCCGAGCACTCGGAGAGCGAAATGAACCGGGTCTTGCCGTCCTTGACCAACTCGGCCATCGCGCCGACGCTTTCCTCGACCGGAATGTTCGGATCGACGCGCGACATGCAGAACACATCGAGCCTCTCGATGCCCAGATTTTTCAAGCTGTCTTCGCAAGTTTGCCGCAAATAGCGCGGATCGCCGCCGCCGCGCACGCCGTCGGGGTTGCCGTCGCGCGGGCTGCCGCTCTTCGAATGGATGACCACCTCGTGCCTGCGGCCGCGGATTGCTTCGCCGATGAGGCGGTGATTGTGACCTTTGCCGTAGCTGGCCGAAGTGTCGAGAAAGTTGATGCCGAGTTCGAGCGCGCGGCGAATCGTGGCGATTGACTCGGCGTCGTCGGCCGGCCCATAGACGCCCGACATGCCGTAGCAGCCAAGACCGACGATCGACACCATCAGATCGGTATTGCCGAATTTGCGCCGTTGCATGAAAACCTGCCCTGTTTGCCGGCACACTATCAGATGCAGCGCTAAGTTGGAGGCCGGTTTAGGGGGAGGCGGCGTAGTGCCGCGCATCCCCCGGTGAGGCTCCCCGAAAGCCCGGTTACCGGGACGGATATCCGCCATGAATTTCGAGTTCACCGAAGAGCAGAAGCTGTTCGCCGAGCAGGTGCGCCGTTTCGCGCACGAGCGGCTCGCCGGCGGCGCGCTCAAGCGCGCTCACGATCCGGGCTTTCCGTTCGACGTGGCCCAGCTCATGGCGAAACAGGGCCTCATGGGCATCACGTTGCCGCAAGATGACGGCGGCCAGGGCGGCACGCTGATGGACGCCGTGATCGCCATCGAGCAGATCGCCGCCGAGTGCCCGCGCAGCGCCGACGTGGCGCAGTTCGGCAATTTCGGCCCGATCCGCACCTTCGCCGAATACGGCACGCCGGCGCAGAAGCAGCGTTGGCTCGCTGATCTGCTCTCCGGGCGCATGGTCATGAGTCTGGGCATGACCGAGCCCGACGCCGGATCGGCCGTTACCGATCTGAAAACGAGCGCGCGGCAGGAAGGGTCCGATTACGTAATCGACGGCGGCAAGGTATTTTCCACATTCAGCGCGGAGGCGCAGATTTTTCTCATCTATCTGCGTTTCGGCCCCGGCCTCGGCGGCATCGGTTCGGTGCTGGTCGAGCGCGGTTCGCCGGGCTTTGCCGTCGGCAAACCGTCCGCCTTCATGAGCGGCGAGGAATGGTGCGAACTGCATTTCTCCGAGTGCCGCATTCCGGCCGAAAATGTTCTGCTTGGACCCGGCGGCTTCCAGAAGCAGATGGCCGGGTTCAACGTCGAGCGGCTCGGCAACACCGCGCGCTCGCTCGCCTACGGCCGCTACGCGTTCAACGCCGCGCGCGACTATGCGGCAACGCGCGAGCAGTTCGGACGGCCGCTGTGCGAATTCCAGGGCTTGCAGTGGAAGTTCGCCGACATGGCGGTCAAGCTGGAAAGCGCGCAGTTTTTGCTCTATCGCGCCGCGACCAACGCGGATCGCGGCATGCCGTCGGCCTACGAGACCGCAATCGCCAAGGCGGCCTGCAATCAGACGGGTTTCGAGGTTGCGAGCGAGGCGGTGCAAATCATGGGCGCGCTCGGCTATAGCCGCGAGACGCTGGTCGAATATTGCATGCGGCGCACGCGCGGCTGGATGATCGCCGGCGGCTCGATCGAAATGTTGAAGAACCGCATCGCCGAGCACGTGTTCGACCGTCGTTTCGACCAGCGCAAACGGCAGCCGGCGGCCGAGTAATCACCCCCGCCTGCGGGTAAAAGCGTAAAGCAGCCAGCCGACCAAAGCCGCGCCGCAAGCGAGCGCGGCGACGTCGACGAGGCGGCTCGCCGCAAGCACGGAGACCAGCGCGAGCACTGCAACGCAGACATTGACGGCGAACACGCGCGTAACGATTTCGGTCACGGAAAAACCGCGGTCGGTGGCGCGTTGGTAATAATGCGTGCGATGCGCCTGCCAGACACGCTCGCCGCTCGATAGCCGGCGAATGAGCGTGAGCGTCGCGTCGGCGAGATAATAAAGCGGCAGCAGAATAGCCGCCGCGAGGTGGCCGGTGCCGGCGAGAAGGACCAGGAGCCAGCCGACGAGAAGGCCGATCGGCAGACTGCCGACATCGCCGAGAAAAAGCCTGGCGGCCGGCCGGTTGAAATAGGCAAACCCGAGCATGGCGCCGCCGAGCGCCAGTGCAACGGCAATGCCGTCGCGCGAAAGCGCTCCCAGACAGCCAAGCGCCACCAGCGCGGCACTGATCGGCACGATTTCGGCCACCGTCATCCAGTCGATGCCGTCCATGAAGTTGACGAGATTGACGAACCATAAGGCGCCGACGAACAGCACAAGGCGTTCGATCCACCACGGCAAGGACGGCACCACGCGCAGCTCGTTCGGCAGCGCATAGATCACCGCGGCGACCGCAAGCGCCTGGAGGACGATCCGCGGCGCGACGCCGAGTGGATGGACGTCGTCGGCGGCGCCGACGCAAGCCATCACGACGACGGCTGCGCAAACCGTCACCAGCGGCGCTGTGATCGCGGCGCCGAGACTGAATAGGCCGAAGGCGGTCGCCGCGATGGTCGCGGCAATCACCGCGATGCCGCCGCCTTGCGGCGTTGGGTTGCTATGCGAGGAACGGGCATTCGGCCTTGCCAGCGCGTAACGCTGCAGGAGGGGATGCAAGATGACGATCAGGGCGACACAGATGAACGCGGAAAGCGCCGCAATCGCCCCACCGCGGACCGCCCAGATGGCTGTGGTCGTCTCGCTCATCGATTCATCGTCGCTCGCCGTTGGCGCCGGCTTGTTCTAGCGGATCGCATGCGACGCGTCGCAATGCAAATCGCGAAACCGCAGTGAATCGCCGTAGTCTCAATGGCTTACAGGCGGCGGCGGGTTTGGCGAATTTCGCCGGGGGCAAGAACGCCGGCGATATTGCGTTTTGTTCTCATGCGAGCCGGTCTATATGGTAGCGCCATGAGGGGATTTTTCGGCAATCCGCGCCGCGTTTTGATCGTCATCCACGATCTGGTCATGACGGCGGCGGCGATTCTTGCCGCGTTTTACTTTCGCTTCGAGGACATTGGGCTTTCGACACGGTTCCATTGGCTGCTGATCATCCTGCCCGGCTATCTGGTCTATGCCGGCGTGGTTTATCGGATTTTCAGCCTCTATGTCGCGAAGTGGCGTTTCACCTCGTTGCCGGATCTGTGGAACATTTTCCGCGCGGTGACCGTGCTGTCGCTGTCGCTTCTTGTGCTCGATTACGTGCTCGTTGCTCCGAATTTTTACGGCACGTTTTTCTTCGGCAAGATTACGATTTTGCTCTACTGGGTGCTGCAAATGTTTTTTCTCGGCGGCCCGCGCATTGCCTACCGCCTGTTCCGGCACGCGCGCACGCAGCACCATGCCAAAGGTCCGGAAGCGATACCGACGCTTGTGGCCGGCCGCGCCGCGGATGCGGAAGTCCTGCTGCGCGCCATCGAGAGCGGCGCCGTCACCAAGATCAGGCCGGTTGGGATTCTGTCGCCTTCGCGCGCCGACCAGGGCCAGGCGCTGCGCGGCGTTCCGGTGCGCGGTTATCTGACGGATCTTGAAAGTATCGTCGCGGCATTGGCGGCCCAGGACATTCAAGTCGCCCGCCTGGTGCTGACGCCGGCGGCTTTGGCGCCGGATGTCCATCCGGAAACCATGCTGATGCTGGCGCGCCGGCTCGGTCTCGCCACGAGCCGGCTGCCGTCGCTCGATGCCGGCGAGGAGGCGTTGCGCTTGGCGCCCGTCGACGTCGAAGACTTGTTGCTGCGCCCAAGCGTGAAGATCGATTACCGGCGGCTGGAGAACTTCGTCAAAGGCAAGACCGTCGTGGTCACCGGCGGCGGCGGCTCGATCGGTTCGGAAATCTGCGATCGTGTCGTGAATTTCCGCGCCGGCCGGCTCTTGATCCTGGAAAATTCGGAATCGGCTCTGCACGCCGTGCTGGAAAAGCTGGCGACCAAATCGGGCTCTACCGCCGTCGAGGGACGCATTGCCGATATCCGCGACCGCGAACGGATTTTCCGCTTGATCGCGGACGCCGAACCGAACCTGGTCTTTCACGCCGCGGCGCTTAAGCACGTACCGCTCGTCGAGCGCGAATGGGAAGAAGGGATCAAAACCAACGTGCTGGGGTCGATAAACGTCGCCGACGCGGCGCTCGCGGCCGGCGCCGAGGCCATGGTGATGATTTCGACCGACAAGGCGATCGAGCCGGTCTCCGTGCTCGGCGCGACCAAGCGGCTCGCCGAAATGTATTGTCAGGCCTTGGACGCCGGCGCCGTGCGCAGCGCCAACGGCGGCAATCCGCCGATCCGCATGATTGCGGTCCGCTTCGGCAACGTGCTCGCCTCAAACGGCTCCGTCGTGCCGAAATTCAAGGCGCAGATCGAAGCCGGCGGCCCGGTGACCGTCACCCATCCCGACATGGTTCGCTACTTTATGACGATACGCGAAGCCTGCGACCTCGTGATCACGGCGGCCAGCCACGCGCTCGGCCCGACGCGCGCGGCGGCCTCCGTCTATGTGCTCAACATGGGCCAGCCCATCAAAATCGTCGATCTCGCCGAACGCATGATCCGTTTGAGCGGGCTGGAGCCGGGACGCGACGTCGACATCGTCTTCACCGGCATCCGGCCCGGCGAACGGCTCAACGAGATCTTGTTCGCGCGCGAAGAGCCGAGCGTGGACATCGGCGTTGCCGGCGTCGTTGCCGCCACTCCGGTCTTTCCGCCGATCGAGGTCGTGCGCGGCTGGGTTGCCAAGCTCCAAGGCGGTCTCGAGCAAAGGGAACGCGGCGCGATCGTCGGCCTGCTGCGCGAGGCGGTGCCGGATTTCCACAGCGAGGCGCAATGACGGCGCCGGCGCAGCGCTATTGGAAGAGCAAACGGGGGCACAGCGGCCCGATGACAAAGGCGGTTCTCGGCATCATCGGCGGCTCGGGCATTTACGATCTGCCCGGCCTGGAAAAAGTCCGCACGAAAAAAATCGCAAGCCCGTGGGGCGCGCCGTCGGCGGCGCTCCGCATCGGCGAGATCGCGAGCTTGCCCGTCGTGTTCCTCTCGCGGCACGACAAGGGGCATCGGCATTCGCCCTCGGACATCAATTACCGCGCCAATATCGACGCGCTCAAACGCGCCGGCGTCACCGACCTGGTCTCGCTGTCGGCGTGCGGCTCGTTCAAGGAAGAGCTGCCGCCCGGCACGTTCGTGCTGATCGATCAGTTCATCGACCGCACGCACAAGCGCGAAAGCTCGTTTTTCGGCAAGGGCTGCGTCGCCCATGTATCGATGGCGCATCCGGTCTCGCCGCGGCTGCGCATTCATCTCGCCGAGGCCGCGATGGCCGAAGGTATCCCGGTGGTGCGCGATGGCGCCTACGTGTGCATCGAAGGTCCGCAATTCTCCAGCCTGTCCGAGAGCCTGACCTACAAGAACCTCGGCTATTCGGTGATCGGCATGACCAACATGCCGGAAGCCAAGCTCGCGCGCGAAGCGGAGATTTGTTACGCCACCGTGGCCATGGTGACCGATTTCGACTGCTGGCACCCCGATCACGACGCCGTCACCGTGCAGGACATCATCAAGGTACTGATCGCCAATGCCGAGAAGGCCGGGCGCCTGGTGGCGCGGCTGGCGCGCGATTTTCCGCGCGAGCACGAGCCGTGCCCGATCGGCTCCGACCGCGCGCTCGACAATGCCTTGATCACGGCGCCGCAAGCGCGCGATCCAAAGCTTCTTAAGAAACTCGACGCGGTGGCCGGCCGGCTTCTGCGCGGTTCCCGGCAGAGGCCGCCGCGCGGCGGCAAAAGACGCCGACGGAAATGACGGTCAATATATCGGCTGCTGCGGGAGCGGCGTGGAAGACCCGACGGCGCCGGTGGTTACGTCGAACGGCACGTATTGCTGCGCGCCGCATTGGTCCGTGCGCACGTCATACCGCGCGTTGACCACCGTATTGTCGTCGATGAAGAACGAATAGAAGCGCTGCCGACCGTGATCGTCGTAGCGGACGCAAGTCAGCCAACTCCATCCAGTCGCGGCATGAACCCAGCGCAGTTCCGAAATTGCAAAGTTGCTATAGCCGGAAAAATCCTTGAATTTTTTCAAAACGTCTGAAATGAGCGCGCCATAGCCGGCCGGCGCGGCCGGTTGCGCCGAATTTTCTGGCGGCACAGCGCTGCAATGACCGAGCACGATCGATGCCCCGAGAAGTGCCGCGGCCTGCAACATGCAACGTTTGGGCAACCTGCCGGCCTGCCGCCTCTTTGTCGCCTTCATCGTCCCATCTTCTCGCATCGCGCGGGGGCGGAAACCGGACAAGTCGCACGCAAGATCGTTTGCACCACGCAGCGACGGCGACGCTCGGCGACGCCGGTCTTGCATCATAGGCGGCAACGTATGTATAGGTGTTAAGATTTCTGCGCTACCCGAGTGGGGCTAAGGGATCGATGCCGATGTGCAGGCGCAAGGAAATCGGTATTTCACGCCAACTCGTGCGGGCCGCGGTCGTGCTCGCCTTGGGATCGCTGACCGCGGCTTGCTTCCAGCCGGTTTACGGGGATCATACGCTTTCGGCAGGCGACTCGGTTCGTGACAAGCTCGCCGCAATCGAGGTTGAAAATATTCCGGCCCCCAACGGTAGACCGGAATCTCGGCTCGCCGTCGAGCTGCGCAACAAACTGATGTACGATTTCGATGGCGGCGCCGCACCAGTCGCGCCGACGCATCGGCTGCAGATCACCGCCCTGAGCTCCGGGATCACGACCGTCATTGTCGACGTTGCGAGCGGCCGGCCGGAGACGCAGGTCTCAGTCGTTAATGTCAGCTTTACGCTTACCGAAATTGCAACTGGGAAAGTCGTCTTGAACTCATCCACCTTTGGACGCGCGTCGTTCGACATTCCCGGTTCCGCGCAGCGGTTCGCCCAGCAGCGTGCCTGGCTCAACGCGGAAGATCGCGCCGTAGGGATGATTGCGGATAGTATAAGAAACCGGCTGGCGTCCTATTTTGTTGCCGGCACCTGACCGGGCGCCGACGCTCCTCATGGCCACATAAGGCTGGGCGACGTGCGCAGCTAAGACTGTCGCGAATGGCGCAGTCGTCCCGCCGTCTTTAACGAGTTCTTGTTCATATTCAAAAACCAATTCTTGTTTATATGCAACGGCCTTTGCCACGGCAAAGCCATCATTTGGGAACAGGACTTGGCGGTAGGGGATTTGGCCGTAGGGGACACAGCCTCGTCGATCGTTTCTGCCGCGCTGGCCCGGTCAATCCGGGCGGCGTCATTGCGTTGTCTTGCTAGGAGCACGATTAGTGGCGGACCTTGCGGGTACCCGTCGGCTTCGGCGGCGGCGGCGGCGACGCTACGGTGCTCTTGCGTTCGCTGCCTCGGCCATCGGCTTTGCTCTGTACTGCCCGTCGGCGTTCGGCCAGGTCGCGCCCGTCGGCTCCCCTAACGAATTGCATTTCCCGGTCCGCACGAAGCCTCCGTCTTCCCCGCCAGTGCCGGCCAATACGCCGATGCTCGTCCAAGCCGACGAGATCAAATACGATTACGCCAACGACACCGTCGCCGCCGTCGGTCATGTGCAAATCTATTACGGCGGATCGACGATCGAGGCGGATCGGGTCATTTACGACCAAAAAAACAAACGCCTGCGCGCCGAGGGAAACGCCAGGCTGACCGAGGCGAACGGCCGGATTACCTACGGACAAGTCATCAATCTGACCGACGATTATCGCGACGGATTTGTCGACTCGCTCCGCCTGGAGGCGCCTGACGACACCCGTTTTGCCGCCACGCGGGCCGATCGTTCGCAAGGCAATTACACGGTGCTGCAAAACGGCGTCTACACCGCCTGCGAGCCCTGCAAGGACAATCCGCAGAAGCCGCCCGAGTGGCAGGTCAAGGCGGCGCGCATCATCCATTCCGACAGCGAGAAGATGATCTATTTCGAAGATGCGACCGTCGATCTATTTGGATTGCCGGTAGCCTATTTCCCGTTCCTGTCGGCGCCCGACACCACGGTCAAACGCAAAAGCGGCTTTCTTTATCCGACGCTCGCGTCTGGCAACGCCTACGGATTTAGTCTTGAGACGCCTTATTACTTCAATCTCGCGCCCGACTACGACCTGACGCTTTATCCGAGATATATGACGCAGCAAGGCTTCATGATGGGGGCTGAATGGAGTCAAAGGCTGATCAACGGTGCATATTCCATCAACGCCGCCGGGATTTTCCAACAGGATCCGGGATACTTCGCTTCTGAATACGGAACCGATACGCCCGCAACGAAAACCTTTCGCGGAACCGTGCTGACCGCGGGCCAATTCGATATTACCAATCAGTGGGTATGGGGCTGGACCGGAGTGCTGGTGACCGACCCCACCTTCATAACAGACTACTCGTTGGGCCGGTTCAACGGATCCAATCTCGATCCCTTCCACACCGGCACCAGCGAGAGCTCGGAAGGAATCTCGCAGCTTTACTTGGTCGGCCGCGGCGACCGCAGCTATTTCGATATCCGCTCGATCTACTATACCGGCTATTCGGAGCTCGACCAGCAAAGCCAGCTCCCGATCGTCGCGCCGGTATTGGACTATTCCAAAACGCTGCCGGAACAGGTGATGGGCGGCGAGTTGAGCTATAAGATCAACCTGACCAGCCTGACGCGCCAGCAGGCAAGCTACGACCCGATCAGCGAGGCCGCCGTTGCCGAAGGCATCTGCGCGAACGGCATGGCCGAAACCGCGGATCCGGCACTCCTCAACAGGTCGAATTGCCTGTTGCGCGGCATCCCGGGAGCTTACACGCGGGGCTCTGCCGAGGTGGACTGGCGGCGGACCGTGGTCACCGGCAACGGCCAGATGTTCACTCCCTTCTTCCAGCTGCGCGGCGATGTCGCCTCTGTCGACGTCGGCAATCAGCCGGGCGTATCGAACTACATCGCTCCGGGTGAACACGAACTTGCTCGCGTCATGCCGGTCGCCGGCCTCGAGTATCGTTACCCCCTCATCGACGTTGAATCGTGGGGCACGCAGACCATCGAGCCGATCGCCCAGCTCATTCTGCGCCCGAACGAAACCGATATCGGCCAATTCCCCAACGAGGACGCGCAAAACCTGAACTTTGACGATACCACTTTGTTCTCGGTGGATAAGTTTTCCGGCTGGGACCGTGTCGAGGGCGGCGGCCGACTGAATGCCGGCGTCCAATACACGGCCCAGTTCAACGAGGCCGGTTCGTTGAATGCGCTGTTCGGACAATCGTATCAACTTTACGGCGTCAATTCGTACAGCGTCGGCGATATCACCAATACCGGCCTCGACAGCGGCCTCAATACCAACATTTCGGATTATGTCGGCCGCATCTCTTATCAGCCGAACTCGACGTATATGTTTCTCGCCCGGGCGCGCGTCAACGAGTCGACATTGGCAATGGAGCGGTTCGAGTTGGAGACACGAGCCAATTTCGATCGCTGGGGCCTGTACTTTCTCTATGGCGACTATGCGGCGCAACCGGCACTCGGATTCCTGACACGACGCGAAGGCTTCCTCACCGGCGCCAGTTACAAACTGACGAGCAACTGGGTCTTGCTGGGGGCTGCGGGCTACGACCTTCATGCACACCAATTCAACGAAACACGACTTGGCCTCGGCTATGTCGACGATTGCCTGATGTTGGCCTTCAATTACGTCACCGGCTATGCGTACAACGGAACGGCGGTTCCCCAGCAGAACACGAGCTTCACTCTGCAGCTGAGCCTGCGTACTTTAGGTCCGGACGTGCTGGCGCAAGCGGGCTCATACTAGTTCCGTTGCACAGTGATTTTGACTCTTTGGGTCAGCTTGTGGACCGTGACGGGCGCCCGTTCTTGCCCAGGCTCAACCAGTCAAAATCACTGTGTCGAGGAACTAGAACGGTTTCCGATCAGATTGAGCGGTCATTGCCGGCCAACGGGTCCGGCCCGAAGTGCCCGGCGCAATGACAGGCTCCGCGAAGCAATCCATGGGATCGGCGCACGGAGCCCTGGATTGCCCCGCTGGGGCTCCTCGCAATGACGGCACTGATGGCGGCACTGATTCGGCTCGATCGGAAACCGCTCTGGGATAGCTGCGGTTATTTGGCGCCGGGTCGGCGTGACTTGGCGTATCGTGCCTCGGCTGCAGCAAGCACGGCTGTTGCGAGTAATGCCGAAGCGAAAGCATAGAAGTAAGGAACGGATCGGCTGAGCGCAAACAGAAATCCCATGATGAGGTTGGAAAGAAACTGTCCGATGCTTCGCGAAACCGACAGAAAGCCCATGCCGCGCGAGAGCGTAGTCGAGCCGACGAGCGAGGAAACCAGTGTCGGCTCGAAGGTTTCCACCGCACCCATACCGAGGCCCAAGATGGCGATAAAGAGATAGAACGCCAGCTCGCTCATGTGCAGGAAGACGCTGAGGCCGATAAGGCCGGAACCGACCGCCGAGGGCAAGTATCCGAGGAGCCACAGCGAACGCAGAGGCGAAAGCCGCCCGGCGCCGAGCACGTATCCGCTTACCGCCGATATTCCGAGATAGACGACGTATGCCAGAACCCCAAGCTCGTAGCCTGATGTTGTGGCGTTGGCGTCCGTTGCCGTGAGAATGGGAAAACCGAGATTATAGGAGCTGAAACCATAGAGCGTCGCGGCGATCAGGAGAAAGACGAGCAGGGAGCGATCGGCGGAGCCAACCGCAGGGGCGGATGCCTGCCGCTCCTGCAACGGCGATTCTTCGGGATAGAGCGTTGTTCGCCGGACGAAGAACAGAATGCCGGTCGAGACGACAAGCGGCACGGTCGCGTAACTGATAATGGCGCCGATGGAGATATGCAGCGCTAGAAACAGCAGCGCAAAGAGCGCCGAAATCATCCCTCCGGCGATGTCGAGCGCGTGCAGGACCCCGAACGCCAATCCGCGATCCTGCGGCGGGGTCACATGCACGAGGAGCGCCCGCCGGGGCGGCGTGCGGAAGTAGCGCGCCCACCAGCCGAGAATGAAAAGAGACGCCGAGAGCCACAGCGCATGCGCGAGCCCACAAAACGCCATGAGCGGGATGAAGGCATTGCCTGCGATGGAGACGTATTTCTTGTCGAGCCGGTCGCCCGCCAACCCTCCGATGTAGGCGAAGAGCGAACCGGCGCCGAAGGCAATTGCCGTGACGATGCCGTACCAATACACGGGCGCGTGGAGTGTAAAAACGATATACAGCGGGAACAGCGCGGCTACTCCTTGATAGCCGAGGTCCGCGAAAAAAGCCGAGAAGCATAGAAGCAGCGCATCGCGCGTCAGGCGCTTTGCGGCAAATAAATCCGTTAGTGCGCTCATGCATTTGTTCCGAGGCGCCAGTCCTGCACATTACCAACGATTGACGAATGTCGCAGCGCGTTCACGTCTTCGCTAGCGAATTCTCTTTTGCGCAACGGAGCCCGACAATGTCCGGCTACTCCGCCGGCTGCACTTCCGCCTGCCGCCGCTTACCGCGGCGGGTTCGCAGCTGCGCAACACCAGTGCACGATGACGTGGGAGGGACATAGGCGTCCGTCCCTGTCAACCGATCGTCGCTTTGCCCGGCCTCCGAGCGGCTCGCACTTCCCTATTCGGCGCTCGATTCCCATATGTGCAGTCCCGGCCGCAAACCCACTTAGCACATTGAGATTCCATGAAGATCATTCCACTCAGCAACGCCTTCCGCGGCGCTCGCGACGCCCCCGAGCCGGAGAGATCCGCACTGCCGGAAGAGGATCAGGCGCTGCTCGATGCCTATTCGCGCGCCGTCATCGACGTGGTCGACCGCATCGGTCCGGCGGTGGTGGCGCTTGCCGTCCGTAGCGGACAATCCTCCTCTCCCGAAGGAAGGCACGGCGCCGGTTCCGGCGTCGTGGTCGCGCCGGACGGGCTTATCCTCACCAACAGCCACGTCGCCGGCGCGGCTGGCGGCGGTGCATCGCGCATCGACGTGACCACTGCCGAGGGCCAGGATTTACGCGCCCGGCTCGTCGGCGACGATCCCGATACCGACCTCGCGCTGCTGCGGGTCGACGAAGCGGTGACGCTGCCGGCGGCGCCGCTCGGCGATTCCAAGCGGCTCAAACGCGGCCAGCTCGTCATCGCCATCGGCAACCCGCTCGGCTTCGAATCCACGGTGACGACGGGCGTCGTTTCCGCGCTCGGCCGCAGCTTGCGCTCGCGCAACGGGCGCCTGATCGACGACGTCATCCAGACCGACGCGGCGCTCAATCCCGGCAATTCGGGCGGCCCGCTGGTCTCGTCTCACGGCGAGGTGGTCGGCATCAACACCGCGGTGATCATGGGCGCGCAGGGCATCTGTTTTGCGGTCGCCGCCAACACGGCGAATTTCGTGCTCGGCGAACTGGTGCGCCACGGCCGCGTGCGCCGCGCCTTTATCGGCATCGCCGCGCAACAGATCGCGCTGCCGCGGCGCCTGCGCCATGCCGCGGGGCTGAACCAGGAGCGCGCGGTGATGGCCGGCACCGTCGAACCCGACAGCGCTGCCGCCCGCGCCGGCTTGCGCTCGGGCGACATCATCGTCCGGCTCGACGGCGCAACCATCACCGGCGCCGACGATCTCGTGCGCGCGCTCACCGGCGACAAAATCGGCCGCAAGGTGGCGCTCGACGTGCTGCGCGGCACAGAGCGGCTCACGCTGTCGCTCTTGCCGCAGGAGCGCAGACGCGCGGTTTAGCGATTAGGCGGCGGCCAGCGCCGAAATGCGGGCCGGGCTACGCAGCGCCGCGGCCGCGCCGAGCAATATCCCGGTCGCCGCCACGGCTGACGGCAGCGCCAAGGTGGAGAGGCCGGTCAGTCCCTGACCGATCGTGCAGCCATAGGCCATGGCGCCGCCGCTTCCCATCAACGCCGCGCCGCCGATCGAGCGCAGCATATGTGTAGCGGAGCCATAGCCTTCCCACTCAAAGCGCCGGGTGACCAGCGCGGTGACGAAGCTGCCGAGCAGCACGCCGGCGACGAGCACCACGCCGAAGCTCAACGTCGATCCGGTCGAGAACATGACATATTGCAGACTGTCGGCGCTCGGCGCGACGAAGGTGAGCGACGCCACCGGCGCCGGATTGAAAGGATCGGCGCCGAGATATCCGGTGGCGAACCAGCCGGCCGGAATCAGGAGCCCGATCGTCACGGCGGCGGCGATTTGTCCGTAGGACCGGCGAAACGGCGCATGCGCCAGCGCAAACACCAACAGGATGCCCCCCACCGCAGCGGCTGCGACGAGTCGGGCGAGCGGATCATCGAGACCGGAGGCGGAAATCAAGGCCGGCAGCGAATTGATCGGCAGCGTGGTCGCCGACCAATGCAGGAAGGCGAGCCGCGCCGGAGCGATCAGGCCCTTCAACGTCATCTGTGCCGTCACTGCAACTGTGGCGACCACGACCAGCGACCGCAGATTGCCGCGTCCGAGCAG